>Ga0138256_10000187_pt1 | contig 73685 bp, 47 predicted proteins | sample KNB2016incub_MG_FD_105486 | JGI IMG/M metagenome (GOLD analysis project Ga0138256, IMG submission 105486) | Active sludge microbial communities from wastewater in Klosterneuburg, Austria - KNB2014incub_MG | ecosystem: Engineered > WWTP > Activated sludge > Unclassified | place: Austria...
ATTTATTTTCTGTTCGTTTGCTTTAATATCATCGGTTAATGCTTTCATCTCTGCAGTATTTCCTTTTTCAATTTCATCCTCCAGTTCTGAGAGCAGTTCAGTGTTTAGTTCAGAAAAATTATTGACAAAATTAAGCGGGTTCTGAATTTCATGAGCAATTCCCGCTGTAAGCTCACCGAGGGAAGCCATTTTTTCTGATTGGATAAGCTGTGCCTGAGTGGCTTTCAGTTCATTCATTGTAGCTTCCAGCTCCCGGTTCTTATTCTCCAGGTCAATTGTCCGTCTTTTTATTGCATCACGAAGTTCAATATTTTCATTTGCTACTTTTTCAAATCCAATTGTTTCTCCTTCGCCTGCTTTGGAATCTGGTGCTGAGAAATGCTGGTAAATAAACTTCAGACCGGCTTCACTCTTTTTAATTACTGATGTAAATCTGAATTTGGAATAGTATGACCATTCAGCATCATAAAGAAAATATGCATCAGCCAGATCAGTAATAAATATCAGTTCATTTATAATCTCCAAATTCACAGTCCTGTTTCTTAATTGGGCTTTTCCCGCTAACTGATAGGCAGTTGCCTCAAAAAATTTTGTAGTGTCTAATCTGTCTAAATAATTTTCCGCATCTGTTGATCCGACAAACCGGTAATTTTCATCAAGAAATGAATCATAAGTTTTCACATCGCCGTTCAAATAACTATGCCACCAGGTATCATAAACCTGCATCACTTCTGATTTCAGCTCTTTGGATAATTTCATAACATCAATTAAATTCTAAAATTATTATAAACTCCGATCCTTCACCTTCCTTCGTTTCCACTTTCAGCTCCCCGCCGTGAGCTTTCACAATATCATAACTCAAACTCAACCCAAGCCCTGTTCCCTGTCCCGTCGGCTTTGTAGTAAAAAACGGCTGAAATATTTTATCTAAAACTTTTTGCGGAATTCCGTTACCGTTATCTTTTACTCTCACTTCAATATTATAGCCGTTCTTTTTAGTGCTTACCGAAACCTTCGGTTCATAATTTATAATCCCTGATTTCATTTTTTCATCCACAACATAAAACGCATTTGTAATTAAATTCAGAATAACTCTTCCGATCTCCTGCGGTACAATATTTATTTCACCGATACTCTTATCAAAATCCGTTTCCATTTTTGCATTAAATGATTTGTCCTTTGCGCGGAGTCCGTGATAAGCAAGACGTAAATACTCATCAGCTAAAGCATTTATGTTTACAGGCTCTTTCACACCACTGCTGCTGCGGCTATGCTGAAGCATTCCTTTGACAATGGCTTCTGCTCTCTTTCCATGATGCTTTATCTTCTCCTCATTATCCTTAATGTCTTTAGCAATTAAGGCAGCTTCATCAAAATTTCCTTTCCCGATCTCCTGATTTAATTCATCTATGAGTTCAACATTTACTTCTGAAAAGTTATTCACAAAGTTCAGCGGATTCTGAATTTCATGGGCAATGCCTGCTGTAAGTTCACCCAGTGATGCCATTTTTTCGGATTGAATAAGCTGAGCCTGTGTTGACCTGAGTTCCGTCAGCGCTTCTTCAGCGCGATTTTTTTCGGTCTGAAGTTTGATAAGATCTAGCTCTGCCTGCACTGCATGTTTCTCCGCAATCTGCAGATCATTGAACCGTGTAAAAGTAAGATTGAAAACAGCGGCAAACCGTTCGAGTAAAATCGCTGTCTCCTCCGGCTGCGGGTCAGGTGAAGCAATTCCTATAAATCCTTTGGAAAAGTAAGCAATGTTCTGAACTCTTCTGTTTTGTGATAGTCCTCCTTTAAAAGGAACTTGCAGCACATCATGCAAATAATGCAGATAAGCTTCCAGTTCTTTTCCCTGCATATCAATGATCACAGATTTTTCCTTAAATACCCAGCCGTCATACATTTTTTTAACTGAAGCATTTGCGTTTAAGTTAAGTGTAAACTCTTTGCTTACCTTTGAGCCGTCTTCATCTGTTGCCCAGGCTTCGATGTCCCCGCTGTCATCATTGATTATCCCTATATATAAACGGTTAGGCTCAATACCGAGATTGATCAGCTGTTTAAAAACAACAGCAGCAGTTTCAGCAAGCTCATCACTTTTTTGCATAGCTAATGTCCGGCTACGAACTCTTTCAAGCGAAGCTTCAATCTGCGCTTCACGCGCCTGCGCATCGGCCTGTTCAATGTCGGTGAATCTTCTGTAAGCAAGTTCAAATACATTGCGGAAGCGTTTGAAAATGTTTATCTGATCTTCGTTCAGAGGAATATAAGTAGAAATTCCTAATGCCCCCGGACCGATTGAAAAAAAATAATACTGAAGTGAAGTTGCCTTTTCTAATTTAGGATCACGTTTCTGATTTGTACTGTTTCTGTAGTCCCTCCATTCCTCTAACTCCTTTCCTTCAAAAGTTGTCATAAAAAAAGCATCGCTAGATTTTTTAATCTCATTTACAAATTCCGTCACCTTCGGATGAAGATTATAATTAATTTCACTAATAGTGCTTTCATTGTAGTCAGGGAAATATTCATAATTTTGATATGACTCTTTTCCCTCGTTAAGAATTGCAGTCTGCGTATTTCTTATCTCATTTACATTTAAAAGAATCAGCTGCTCTGAAATGACTTTGCAGACATCAAGCATATCTTCGGGCTTTCTCATGATCAAAGCTTCTGCTCTTACTCTTTCAAGCGCAGCTTCAAGCTTTGCTTCCTTTGCCTGCGCCTCAGCCTGTGTCAGGTCATTGAACCGCGTGTAAGTAAAATTAATAACATCTGCAAAACGCTTCATCACAATTTTTGCCTCTTCGGGAAATTCTGTTTCACGGAACGCAAATAAACCACCTGCCTGAAATACAGAAACATGATAAAACTGCTTTTGCTTTTCATCACCTTGTAATATTAAATGGGAATCCGGAATTTCCAGACTACTTCCCACCATCACTTCATAATAATTTAATAGGTCATCATCCTGAAGCAAATAAGAAAAATCTTCCTGCCTAAGCCATGCATCAAACGCTCCTTTAAGAAGCGGGTGAGAGTCCATTGATTCATCCCCGGATAACTCAATTATTTTTTGCCCGTCAGTTATAGCTGAAGCCCAAACATCCACACTCTTTTTCTCTTTATTGATGATTCCAATTCCGCATCTCATTGCCCCCAGTTCCAGTTTTTCCAGTTCTTCAAAAATAGCTGATACCGCCATGCTCAGATCATCACTCGTCTGCATAGCCATGGCTTTTGACCTGACTCTTTCAAGAGAAGCTTCGATCTGTGATTCGCGGGACTGCGCTTCGGCGTTTTTCAGATCAAGATATCTTCTGATAGTAAGATCAAGTATGTTCTTAAACCGTTCGAGTATATTGATCTCACTTTTTGAGTATGGTTCACTGCTCCAGGTAAAAAGGAATCCTTCTGAAAAAGGAAGAAAAGTCCCGAACTGTTTTTTATCCGTCGGAAAATTTTTATAAGGAATTGAAAGTCCCTTGGCAAGAATTTTATAATATGATTTTAATAAATCATCTTCTAAAACCGGAAAATAATTTTCCTTCTTCCGCCAGATCTCATATTGTTTTTCATAAACAGGATGACCTGTAAATTCAAATTCACCTGTAAATGAAATTGTGTTTTTATTATCAAATGATGTGGCGGGATAAAGTTTAGCTTTGCGTGAATCTTTAGTAAGCAATACAAAACCGCTGCGGATCGGCTTAATACCGAGATTATTTAATTCTGTAAACACCTGGCCTGCAGCTTCTGTAAGATCATCACTGTTATGCATTGCCATTGCCTTGCCTCTGACTCTTTCGAGAGCTGCTTCTATTTGTGATTCCCTTGCCTGCGCTTCTGCTTTCTGCAGATCGAGAAATCGGGTATAGGTTTGTTCGAAAACTTTGGCGAATCGTGGGAAAATATGAGCTTCTTTAAAAGGCTGCAGCGCTGAAATAAGAATGTATCCGAATTTAAATGATGCTCCATAATCAATTTCCCACTTGGGTACTTCCGGCAAGGAAAGTCCCTGAGCTGCTATACTATCCAGAATATTTTTAAGAGACGGAAGTGCAAACAGCAGCTCAAAATGATGTGCAATTTTATCTTCCATAATTTCGATTGAAAACAACTCAACTCCGGCTTTCCATTGATCATACCTGTATTGATGAATATAATCTAAATTTTTTGGAACAAAGAAAGGAGGCATCATACCTATATCAGGAGCGCTAAGCCATTGATCGACTTCATTCTTATTTTCATCACATAATACAATGCCGCAGGAGAATAGATCACCACCCAGCATCCTTATCTGATCAAACATTGCAGCTGCTACTTTTGACAGATCTTCACTCGTCTGCATTCCCATTGTTTGTGAACGTATTTTTTCCAATGCCGTTTCTATCTGCGCTTCTCTTGCCTGCGCTTCTGCTTTTTGCAGATCAAGGAATCGGGTATAAGTTTGCTGGAATACTTTTCCAAATCGCATCAGAGTTTTATTCTCTTCATCTGAATATGGGATACCCGAAAAATTCTCAATGTAGAGGGAAACATTATCAAGCAGTACTGTTGAAATAGCAAGACCCGGGCAGTTAAAATAAAATTTCTTTGCTTCCTCATCCAATCCCGGGATACTTTTAAAAAGCTTTTTATAAAAAATGTTTTTCTCTTTAAAATTCAGATTTGTAACAAAGAAATCCTTTCCTTTTTCTTTTGCTTCATTAAAACTGTTATAGTAAATAGAATCAAAATATGGGATTGTTACATGTGCGATATCACCAATCTTGTCAGCAACCCAAATATCGTAATCATCTCTTTTTTTATAATCCACTACAAATCCGGTATGCTCAATAAAGATCTCTAAGTGAACGAATTGCTCATAGACAACTTTTATAACATCTTTTAGCTCTTCGCTTTTTTGCATGCCCATTGTCCTGCTTCTCACTCTTTCCAGTGCGGTTTCAATCTTCGCTTCCCTCGCCTGCGCTTCAGCTTTCTGCAGATCTAGGAAACGAATATAGGTTTGCTCAAACACTTTTGAAAAACGCTTGAGTATATCAATCTCCTGTTCAGTCAACGTATTGCCTGAATAATCATTGATAAATATGGCGGTGTTTTTTTGAAAAGCAATTGAAGTGGCATAGGTATTCGCAGCCATACAATAGTCTTTTATTGGCTGCGGTGTATGTTTAAAATCACTGTGTTTAAAAATATGTTTCAGGAAAGATTTGTTTTCTTCAGCAGTATATCTTGTAGCAATGAAATCCGCTCCCTCATTCTTTGCTTTCCATAAGTTAGAAAGTACGGGATGTTCAAAATAAGGAAGATAAAATTTGATTGCAGAAGGAAACCCGGGATTTGCCATCCATTCAAGTAGATCCTTTGAGCCTTCAGTATGCGTAATTAGTGCTACGCCATCGTCAACTGAGAAATCCAGCTCTCGCAGTTTCTCAACAACTACAGTAATTACCTCACCTAACTCTTCCGCTTTGTGCATAGCAAGTGACCGGCTACGGATTTTTTCCAGCGATGCTTCTATCTTCGCTTCCCTGACCTGCGCTTCAGCTTTTTGCAGATCAAGAAATCTGGTGTAAGTCTGCTCGAAAACATTTGCGAAGCGTCTGAAAATATCATGTGCTTCAGGAGTCAGTTCATGAGTATGAAATGATAAATAACCATGTTTGAAAAATGCAATATTATATACAATTGTTTCGGGGAATTTGTAACGTGATTTGCGCAGCTGTTTAATTTTTTCACCTATGCCCGGAACAGTTGTCAGATAATCAAAATGTTTTTTCAGTTCTGCTCCTCTTACTTCCTTTACAAAAAAATCTTTTCCGGATTCCTTGGCAGAATAAATTTCTTTATAAATTTTGCTTTTTGTGTGAAGCAATTTAAACGGTTCCTGAATGCTTCCCTCTGCAGAGCTCATCCAGGCTGTTGAATCTTTCTTTTCTTTATCCCAGATAATATATCCGCAGCTTCCTGTATTCACACCGAGATCCTTTATCTGCTGAAACAATAAGACTGCAGCATCCTGCAGTTCTTCGCTGCTGTGCATCGCCATCGTCCGGCTTCTTACTCTTTCAAGAGCTACTTCGATCTGAGCTTCTCTTGCTTGTGATTCTGCTTTTTTAAGATCGAGAAAACGGGTATAGGTTTGTTCGAACACTTTACCAAAGCGAATGAGTATAGCATTCTCATCTTCTGAAAATGGAATACCGTCAAAATTTTCTATATATACTCCAACATTCTTCATAAATGCAACAGAAGTTGCATAGCCTGCACCACTATATAAAGCGTCAATTATTCCCTGTGGAAGTGCTGGGAAATAGGGAAGAACATAATCTACCCATTTGTTTTTTTCTTCAAATGTTAAACTTAACGTATTAAAATCTAAACATTTTTCTTTAGCTCTGATAAATTCTTTAAATATGGGATGATCAAAATAGGGGATATGTGTTTTGCTCATTAATAACTGTGAAGGGTCGGATCGCCAAATTTCAAAATCATTACTATTCTTATAATCCATGATAAATCCTGCAATATAATTTTTGAAGTTTAATTGCTGTAATTGTTCATTCATTACACGACTGACTTCCCCGAGTTCTTCACTTTTCTGCATGCCCATTGTTCTGCTTCTCACTCTTTCCAATGCCGTTTCTATCTGCGCTTCCCTTGCCTGATCTTCTGCTTTTTGCAAATCAAGAAATCGTCTGTATGTCAGATCAAATACTCCTGCGAATCGTTCTAATAAAATAACTGATTCCTTTGGCAGTTCATCAGTTGACAAAACTCCTATTAGTCCATTTGAAAAGTATGCAATGGTTTGTAATCTCCGGCTCAGAGTCTTCCTGTCTCTGATTGGATAATTCATTATTTCTTTCAGATAATAAAGATGCTCTGTTAATTCTTTTCCCTTTGGATCAACAACTAATGACTTTCGTTTTTCTTTCCATCCGGAATAAATTGTCCTAAAAGTGGTTGAACCGTATAAGCTTGCTTTATATTTTGAACTGATCTGACTGCCTCCGTAGTCAGTTGTCCAGAAATCGATCTCATCATTTTTGTGGTCAATAATACCTATGTATAAACGCAAAGCATCCATACCCAATCCGCATAGCTGCTCAAAAAGCACTGCAGCAGTTTCGGCAAGCTCTTCGCTTTTATGCATAGCCATTGTTCTGCTTCGAACACGCTCCAATGCAACTTCGATCTGCGCTTCTCTTGCCTGCGCTTCAGCTTTCTGCAGATCAAGAAAACGTGTGTATATCATTCCGAATACTTTTGCAAATCTAACCAAGAGATTGCATTCATCTGCTGTCAGACTATTTTTTGAAACAACATTAAGAGAACCTTCAGGAAAGAAGAATGTGTAAAAATATTCTTGCGGATTAAAAATCTTTTTTAAAGGATATGAAAGTAGAGAAGCCATTTTTTTATAATATTCTTTAACCTCATTGCCTTTTAATTCATTAAGAAAGTATGGCTTCTTTTTTTTCCATGCTTTATAATATTGTTCAAAAAAGACATGAGTTTTGAAAGGAACAACCCCAAGAATTTTATTTCTTTTATCATCTACAAGCTGTGAAGACCAGATTTCAACAGATTTGATTTTTTCATCAACTATTGCAACTCCGGTTCTGATAGAATCAATACCGAGTGATTTCAGTTCATTAAACAAGACAATAGATGCATCTACAAGTTCATCACTACTGTGCATTGCCATTGATCTTGCCCTGACTCTTTCCAGTGATAATTCTATCTTCGCTTCACGCATCTGCGCTTCAGTCTGCATTACTTCCCGATATCTGCGGTAAGCAAATACAAAAACATTTCTGAATCGCTTAAGCAGTTTAAGTTTCTCTTTTGAAATTGGACTGAAAGTTGAAATACCGATCGATCCGGTTCCAATTGAATAAAAATAATAATACAGCGCTTTAGTATTATTGATCCGCGGGTCATCAGGTTCACCTCTTTTTTTTCTGAATTTCTTCCATGACTTCAGATCTTCCCCGCTGAAAAATGTCTCAGAAAAAGCGTTTCTGCTTTTTCTGATCTGTTTGATTTGTTTTGCAATGACCGGATTTATATCGTAGTATAGAGGAGTGATATTTTTGCCCAGTGTATCAGAAAAATCATAATTAAGAAAAGTTCTATCTTCATCATTGTGAATATTGATCATTGTGTTTCGCATTTCGGCAAATCCAAGCTTCTGAAGTTCTGAAAACAATGTTTCGCAAACGTTAAACAGATCATCAGACTTTCTCATGTTTAAAGCTACTGCCCTTACACGCTCAAGCGATGTTTCTATTTCCAGATCACGGTTTTTTATTAAAAGGTTTGTGTTCTTTTCATCAACTAATTTTTGAAGCTCTTTGTTTTTTCTTTCAAGTTCTTTCATATGTAAAGGATCACTTTTGTGAATTGCCTGATTGAATTTTAAGGATGTATCTTTAGGTAATTTTTTATTCTCTTTATTCATTATAGAAAGTTTGCAATTGGTACTCACATTAAATTAGTATTATTCATTTCCTTCATTTGTTGATATTTTAAAACTCTGTTATTTCTTTATCCCTCGATCTCTACAGATACTATTATTTTAACTAAGTAAGTGATCAATAATCTCTTCTGAATATTTGATTTGATTATCCAGATTATATTGTTTTGAGAAATTCGGTCCATAATTATGTTTTAAAATATTCACAATTTAACTTTTTAATGTAAAATTATATACACTGATATTATGGAAGCTAAGTACAAGTTAACTTAAATTTTATCAATAGAATTAAAATCTATAACTGAAGGAATTTTTATTGTTATGACTTTAAGCAAATTTTTATTTGTGATTTTTAAGAACTTATCGCGAATAATCAGTAAATTAGTTCAATGAATATTACACATAATTACAAAATATCTGATACTTCATTTTATTTTAAATATTTTAAATTCAAAATGAATATATTTTGAAAGATCAGATTCATGAAAAAGAAAGAACTCTGCAGTTTCAGGATCTTATTGAGCAGCATAAAGGTATTTTATTAAAAGTAGCAAGGACTTACTGCAGGAATGAAACAGAACGTGAAGACCTTTTTCAGGAAATAAGCATACAGATCTGGCGGTCGATGGACAGATATAACAGTGAATTTAAAATTTCCACCTGGCTGTATCGTATATCAATTAACACAGCTATTTCGTTTTACAGAAAGCATTCAAAGCGTCAGGAAAATACTATTCCACTTGATGAGAACACTCCGGCATATGCAGATGAAAATACAGAAAAAGAAACTCAGCTTGATATGCTGGAAAAATTTATAAACGAACTCAATGATTTTGACAAAGCATTAATGTTGCTTTATCTTGAAGAAAAAAGCCATATTGAAATAGCTGATATAACAGGTATTACTCCAAGCAATGTCGGAACAAAAATAGGAAGGATAAAAGAAAAATTAAAATTACGTTTTTCAAAAATAAATAAATTATAAAATGAACGATTTGGAATTGAAAAAACTCTGGCAGACTTTAAATGATAAATTTGAATTAAGCCTTGCTGAAAACAGAAGTCTGACAAAAGAATTATCTAATATGAAAGTATATAATTTCATTTCGTCAATGAAACCCTTAAAAATTTTTACGATCCTTGCAGGAATCATTTGGGTAAGTCTTGGCGCAATAATAGTCAGCAATATATTCCTGAATGCATATACTGAAGCAAGTAAATTTTTTCTTTATTCAGCAGCAATACAAATATTACTGACAGCTATCGCTTTGGTTATTTATATATATCAGCTGGTAACGATTTACCGGATTAATATCACCGAGCCGGTTTTAAAGACTCAGGAAAAGCTGGCAGCGCTGAAAACTTCCACACTAATTTCGGCGCGTATTTTATTTTTACAGCTTCCCGTATGGACCACTTTCTATCTGAATGAGAACATGTTAGAAAATGGAAGTCCTGTATTATTGATAATACAGGGAATTGTTACAATTTCATTTACCATTGCAGCTGTATGGTTATTTTTTAATATCAGATTTGAGAATAAAGATAAAAAATGGTTCCGCATGATCTTTAACGGAAATGAATGGACGCCACTTATGAGATCAATGGAATTGCTAAAATTAACTGAAGATTATAAATTGGAAAAATAATTCAAAGAAATTAAAATAAATTTATGGATGAAACATTAAAAGAAACTTTATGGAAGCAGTTCGGAGCGGCAATTGATATGTTTGAAAACGCCGTAAGAGAATGTCCGGAAGAAATTTGGAACAATGATTCAAAATTCTGGTACCTTTCATATCACACTTTATTTTTTCTGGATTATTATCTGACTGAAGAACCGGATAGTTTTTCACCGCCTCCACCTTTTACTCTTTCGGAATTTGATTCTGAAGGTGAAATGCCTGAGCGGACATACACCAAAGAAGAACTTCTTACTTATTCTCAGTTCTGCAGAGACAAATGCCGCAAATTAATTTCAGGATTAACAGCTCAAACTGCTGCTAATCGCTGGAAGAATGAATATAGAAATTATTCCATCAATGAAATTCTACTTTATAATATGCGTCATGTACAACATCATGCCGGGCAGCTGAATTTACTTATCCGTCAAAGTAATAATGAACCGCCTGACTGGGTTTCGCAGACGAAAATTCCTATGAAATAAATATGATTTCAATATTTGCTGTTAACTGAATTATTGATATGATTCAAAGACACTCATAAAATGATTTACCTATGTATTATATAGAGTGTTTCGGTAGCTCTTATATTTGATTTTTGAGACATTCTATGAGAATAATCACATGAATTAATTAATAATTTCTTAACCAACTGTTAATTATTACTTTTAGGGAATACATAATTTTAGTTCATGTTTTATAAAATTGTATATCCTCTAATATCTTTCCTTTTTGCGGTAATAATCTGGTTAAATATTGATTCAATATTCAACTTCTTTTCGGTTACGCCCGATACTAATATAAAAGGAGTCATAAGCATCATCTTTTATACGCTTGTATTTTTGACAGGCGCACTCCTGTTAAATCAGCTTATCAATTATTTCATTTGGAAGAGATTTTTTGAGGAACGGCTAAAAACACAGGCGCCGAAAATACTTAAGGATCTTAGTCTTGTATTTGTTATGGTTGCTGCTGTAACAAGCATAATAGGAATAGTATTTAAACAGCCACTGACGGGATTCTGGGCAGCTTCAAGTGTAACAGCATTGGTGCTGGGGTATGCTCTCAGAAATATGATCCTGGATCTGTTTTCAGGTATTGCTATAAATATAGAGAAACCATACAAAATCGGAGACTGGATCGAGATCCAGCAAAAGCTGGCATTAGAAAAGGCAATTGGAGAAGTAATTGAAATAGGCTGGAGGGCTACACATATCAGAGCTGAAAATAATACATTTTTGGTCATACCCAACAGCATAATCTCAACAATGGTGATCATCAATAATTTCTGGCAGGACACCGCCGAAACGAGATTTGAGATTTACTTCACACTTGATTTCTCTGTTCCTCCGGAAAAAGCAAAGCGAGTAATACTTGCCGGAGTAGTTGAAGCTATTGAAAGAAATGGCTTTGTAAAAGAAAAATTTCCACAGGTACTTATAGAAAAGACAAGTGACCTTGGAGTGACCTATAAAGCAAGATACTGGATCAAAGCATGGAAAGGAATATCGCCATCTCAGGCAAGTGATGAAGTTAACTCAAAGGTACTTAAACACATCTGGCATGCAGGGATCTCTCTCGCATATCCCAAGGAAGATATATATTATGAGAAAATGCCGAGACGGCATCTTGATGACGATCTTATACAGGACCGGATAGCGCTGATCTCCAAAATCGATCTTTTCTCAAATCTTAATTTGGATGAAAAGGAAAATATTTCATCCAGCATGATCAGGAAAAATTTTAAAAAAAGCGATATGATAGTAAATCATGGAGAAGAAGGAAATTCAATGTTCATTTTAATTGAAGGTCTGCTGGAAGTACTTGTAATGGATCATAAAAATGAAATGGTTTTAGTATCTCACATCACTCCCAGCCAGCATTTTGGAGAAATGTCTTTGCTGACAGGCGAATTGCGGTCAGCATCTATTCGCGCAGCAGTGGATTCATTAGTTTTTGAAATCACAAAGGAATGTTTTAGTAATCTGCTTGCATCAAGGGAAGAGATAATTGAGATCATCGGCACTAAAATTACCGAGAGAAAAATCATGAACGACCAGTTACTCAATCTTCTTAAAGATGAAGAAGTGATCTTAAATAAGAATGGTTATAAAAAAACAATTATAGGAAAGATCCGGCAATTTTTTGGTGTTTCCGGATCTATGGCATCAAATAATACAATCTGATTACAGACTCTTGATCTATAATTATTCGTTACAATCAAATAAATTTATATGCTGCATAAAGTTGTTTATATACTTAGAGAATGTTAAATCCTTACTCCGTAATCTGAAATGAAGTAACAACAGATTTAATTTCTATATCAACAAACCCGATCCCTTCCGGATGAGTAACGCTTGAAACGGTGAGGTCATTAAGATTCTGATATTTTTCCATAAGTCCGGATTTTGAATAGAAAAGAAATACCGGATATGCCTGCTGATAACTTTTTACTGAACTTACTCTCATACAACTGATCACACCTCCCATTGGATTAGTCAAGTTCTCAAATCCCATATATTTATAGTATGATCCGACATTATTCACAAAGGTACTCCATTCCAATCCGGTAAGAAAAGGATATTTTAATGCAATATCTATTGTATCAAATACAGAATACGAATCTGATTCTTCAGTATTTAGAATGACGCCTTTGTCTGATAATGCTGTATTAAATTTTATCTTTCCAAATGGTAAAAATCCGCCGGATGAAAAAGTTAATACATTATCATATAAGATCAGTGCTGTATCATTATTTATGTAATAATAACGGTTTTGATAAGTATTGACTGCAATTGTAAATTCATCCAGAAAACATTTAGTGAGAATGGAGTTAAGTACAGTATCATATAAAATTGTAACTGTCCCATCTGTAATGCGGGGATAATCAGCAAAATATTGTATAATTGAATCAGGTCTGATATTTGTTGCAGATTCTACTTTATGATATGTCCACCGGCTTCCGTTTGTAAACGGATATTTGAATTGAGTGCTGTCCACCGGTGCCGGCGGCTGTGATACTATATCTTCTGAACAGCTTATTAATGTCAGAGCAAATAATGATATTGCTGCAGTTGAAAATAAAATGTTTTTCCTTTTTAACATATTTGTTATAAATAATTAATTTATAATAACTCAGTATTACTACTGACCTTAATTCTAAAACTCTGCTATATTGCTTTTGAAAATAGCTGTTTTAATTTTACTAATCAAAATGATTCAGCAGACATTTCATAACTGTGAAAAGAATCCCTTTGCGGGGGAGTTTCCTGCTCTTTGATACTTCACAGTAGAGCAAACTTTTCCATTCTCATTTATTGATATATGTTCAATATTCATTTTATTAAATATAATTAGTAATTTGTAATTGTATCAATTTACCTTTTGATAGTATTAATTTTTTAAAAATTACATCCGGTTATTTACTTTGGTCATTTATAAAATATTTAATTTCCATTAATAATTTACGATGAACAATATTCCCGGCGGAAACGTCACCTTCCTTTTCACCGACATCGAAGGCAGTACAAAACTATCACAGGAATTTCCTGATACAATTCAGTCTGCACTTGAGAAGCATCATTCAATATTACATAATGCAGTTGAATCCAATAACGGATTTGTTTTTAAGATTATTGGAGATGCATTCTGCTGCGCTTTTGATAATGCAGACAAGGCTGTCAAAGCAGCTGTCGAAGCGCAGCTAACTTTAGAAAATGTAAAATGGGAGGATGCAGTGATCCGGGTCAGAATGGGAATTCATACCGGTAATGCTGAATGGAACGGGAAAGAATATATGGGTTACATAACTCTTGCCAGATCAGCAAGAATAATGTCCTGCGGTTATGGTCAGCAGATCTTAATTTCAAACAGCGCATATCAGTTATTAACAGATGATAATAAAAATAAAATCAGCGGCAATTTTGCTGAATCAGCATCATCTGAGACAGATTTCGAAAATAAATTATCTTTCCGTGATCTTGGTGAAAGAAGAATGAAAGATGTAATTCAGCCCGTAAAATTATATCAGATATTATTTCAGGGACTGCGTGAAGATTTTCCTCCTTTAAAAACACTTGATGCAAGACCTAATAATCTGCCAGTACAGATATCGGGTTTTATAGGAAGAGAGAAAGTAATAAAAGAAGTAAAAGATCTGCTTGGTAATTCAAGACTATTGACAATAATCGGAACCGGAGGAAGCGGCAAGACAAGACTTGCAATGCAGACCGGCGCTGATTTGATTGATGATTTTGCGAACGGCGTATTTATTGCAGAGCTTGCTCCGGTTACGAACAGTTCGCTACTTGTTCAGACTGTTATTTATTCGCTGGGATTGAAAGAAGAACAGAATAAAACTCCTGATGAAATACTTACAGATTTTATGAAAGACAAAGAGCTTCTTCTGATACTGGATAACTGCGAACATCTTATTCACGAATGTGCACTTTTGGCAAAAACATTATTAAATAAATGTCCGAAACTAAAATTAATAATCACCAGCCGCGAAGCGCTAAACTGCGCGGGTGAGCAGATTTTAAGACTTCCGTCAATGACACTCCCGGATCTTTCATCAGAGATCACGCCCGAAATGATTATGAATTATGAATCGGTAAGATTATTTATCGAAAGGGCTTTGTCAGTCAATCCGGATTTTCGCGTTAATGAAAAAAACGCTTTCTCTCTTGCTAAGATCTGCACCCGGCTTGACGGAATTCCGCTCGCAATTGAACTTGCAGCAGCAAGAGTGAAAATAATGACAATAGAAAAAATTTCTGAAAGACTGAATGACAGGTTCAGTTTGTTAACAGGCGGTAACCGTACTTCACTGCCAAGACAGCAGACTTTAAAAGCTCTTATTGACTGGAGTTATGATCTGCTGTCAGAAAATGAAAAAATTCTTTGGAGCAGATTATCGGTTTTTACAGGCGGATGGACGCTGGAAGCGGCGGAAGAAATTTGTTCGGATGAGATATTAATTAAAGATGATATACTGGATCTTCTGAGTCATCTTACGGAAAAGTCTATAATAATTTACGATTATGAAAATGAAAGATACAGGATTCTGGAAACAATTAAACAATACGGCGAATCAAAACTTTCGGATGAAATTCAAAGGACGCGTCTGGTTTCAAAGCATCTGAATTATTTTAATAATACAGCTTTTAGTTTAAATTTAGCCGGACCTGATGCAGAGATCCGTATATTAAAACTTGAGTCTGATCATAATAATTATATTGCTGCGATCGAATCCAGTATAACTAATGGAGATATAGAAAAGTGCGCAGCACTTGCAAACATACTGTCAATATTCTGGGAAATAAGAGGTTATAGTTCGACCGGTCTGAGACTGATAGATAAGATCCTTAATAACTCCGAAGGAATAAGCAAAATTACAGAAGCAAAACTTTACAATGCAGCTTCTACATTAAACAGGCTGCTGGGAAATAATGACAAATCCAGAGAATTTATTTTGAAAAGTCTTGAACTGTTAAGGAAAGAAAACGATAAGTCTGAATTAATTAACTCCATTATCGTACTGGCAAATACAGAAGCGGGCACGGGTAATTTTGATAAAGCAGAAAAACTTTATAATGAAAGTCTCGCCTTAAGCCGTGAGATCGATTACGTAAACGGAATTGCATTCTCACTGAATAACCTCGGAAATATTTCACTTGTCAGGGGTAATTATGATGATGCGGAAAAAATAATTCTGGAAAGTCTGGAATTTCATAAAAGATCAGGTAACAAAAGAAATTTATGTTTTGCACTGGATTCACTTGGCAATATTTATTCAGAAAAGGGAAAACCTGAACAGGCAAAATATTATCTTACAGAGAGTCTTGAAATTTCACGTGAAGTTGGTGACAAAAGCGGTATTGCCTTTGCTCTTCATAATTTAGCAGGCATTATGCTTTCAGACGGAAATTATGAAGAGGGTTTGAAATATAATGAAGAAAGTCTTAAACTCAGAACTGAGATAGGAGAAAAAACAGGGATCGCTTATTCATTGGATAATATAGGCAGAACGTTACTTGAGCAGAAAAAATTTATCGAAGCGCAAAAATATTTTAATGAGAGTTTAAAGCTGAGAATTGATTCTGGCGATATGCATGCAATTTTACTTTCGCTTAAACCATATACACTGATTTTTAAACACAGAGGTCAATATATATTTACTTTAAAACTTCTCGGAGCCATAGAATCTGGAATTGAATCCCTGGGAATTGCAATGAGTAAAGAAGAATTAATGCATCACGAAGAGATCTTAAATGAGATGAAAATATTACTAAGCGAGGAAGAATTTTCTAAATACTTTACAGAAGGCAAACTAATGTCAATTATACATGCCGGAGAATTAATACTCCAGGATCAATCATGATTAAAAACTTTTCTCGTGCAAAAAACAATTTCAAAACATTTTTCATATTTAATTAAAATCAATTTACATATTTTTGAATTAGCAAATCATAATTATAGAAACGGTTTCTAAGTACATTACTTAGGATTCAATGAATGATATGTGATAGTTATATAGTGGAAAGGCGGATGATATTATGCCTGCAAATATATTTAATGTTACAAAAATAATTCAACCCTGCATCGCAGCTCCAGCTCCCCTGCCGGATTCCAGTCCGCATACTATTATTAATACCAGCGCCAATCATAAATTATACATAACGCATCAAATTTCCGAAAAAATTTTTCAGGATGTAAATCTCTTTTATCATTGCTGTAAATTTTCCGCAAGATATCTAATCAGATATTATAAAAATATTACGCCAAATAGAGTTATCAGACTGATCCTGATAGGATATTATAATGAAGAATTTGAATCCCCGTGGCTTTGCACGGAATACCTGAACTTCACTAAATTGAATCAGAAAAAATTGGATCTTGAATAGTTCACAGGTGCAGTACTTGAAATAACTATTGAAAGAGAGTTGAAGTGGAACATAGATATAAAATAAAAAAACAAATAAAAATTTATTTATATGAATAAAATCAACTCGTTAACTATTTACTATAGTAACGGGATTTATGAAAAATAAATATATAACACTATGAAAAGGAAATATTTACTATCGTTTGTAATTGCTTTAATTCTTAACTTGTCAATTTTTATTAATAATTCAATGAGTCAATGGGTACAATCCGGAAATGGAATGGGGACAGATAAAATTGTTAATGTCTTTGAAACACTTGGAACCAATATTTATGCGGGGACAAATGTAAACGGCATTTATGTTTCCGCTAATAATGGTACGTCATGGTCTCAATCTTCATTGAATAACAAAACAGTTTTTTCTTTTACGACTATCGGAACTGATATTTATGCAGGATTACTCAATAATCCTAATGGCTCCGGAGGTGTATGGATTTCTGTAAATAACGGAGCGAACTGGACTCAAACTTCTTTGAATAGCCGGCATATAATTTCTTTTGCTTTGCTTGGTACTTATCTTTTTGCAGGATCAGATGTTGATTTTTGGCGTTCCTCAAATAACGGAGTGAACTGGACTCAGCTTTCTGTTAATAGTCAGTCTGTCCGGGCTCTCGCCGTAATCGGCAATAATCTTTTTGCAGGAACATATATAGGTGTTTATATTTCCACAAACGACGGGACGAGCTGGACTTTAACTGCTAATAACAGAAGCATAAATTCACTCGCTGTAATCGGTACTAATCTTTTTGCAGGAACAGCACAATATGGCGTCTATATCTCCGCAGATAACGGCACTACCTGGAGTCAGACCGCTCTAAATAATAAATCTGTTAATAAACTTGCTGTAAGCGGTACTGATATTTTTGCAGGAACATATCCATATGGTGTCTATTATTCTTCTAACAACGGTGCAAGCTGGTTTCAAAAAAATCAGGGATTCAGTGCTCCTCCATTCTATAATTATACAATGATCAGTGCATTAAAAATTAACAACGGATACATTTTCTCAGGAACGGACGGATTTTCCGTCTATCGCCGTCTCTATTCTGAAATTATCGGTGTACAAAACATCAGTACTGAAATACCGGCAAATTTTTCATTATCACAAAATTATCCAAATCCTTTCAACCCGGTTACTAAGCTGGAGTTTGGAATTCCGGAATTAGGATTTGTTTCCTTGAAGATTTACGATCTGCTGGGAAAAGAAGTAGGAACCTTAGTTGATGAAAATTTAAATCCCGGGACATATAAGGTTGAGTTTGATGGAAGTAGATTGACAAGCGGAGTATATTTCTATCGGATTAAATCAGGAGATTTTACGGATACGAAGAGAATGATGCTGGTTAAATGATCAATGTTCAATTTTCAATGTTCAAAGATTTATTTTTAACGTTCAAAGTTCATGATTAAGTGATATGTGAGAAATTTTATTTTGCAATGTTTTAACCCGCTTCTTTCGGCGGTTTAAAAGTCCGAATTATTATGAATAAATTTTATTCTTAAAATTGGAATATTATCCCCGGCTCTGAAGAGTATCTCTTCAGAGGCAGGGATTTTTATTTTAAATTATGTATATAATCAAACCCGTTATATGAAATAATTCTCTGCGGGGATTTTGGAAGATAAACATCTAAATACTATGAAAAGGAAATTTATACAATCGGTGATTCTTGCTCTAATTTTTAATTCTTTGTTTATAATTAATAATAGTTTCAGTCAATGGGTGCAAATGAACGGTCCGCACGGAGGAGATGTAAAGTGTATTTTTGTTTCAGGATCGAATATCTTTGCCGGGGCTGCCGGTAATGGAGTATATTTGTCAACTAACAATGGTATAAACTGGTCTTATGCAGGATTAACGGGACAGGCGGTTCAGACCATCAGCGCTATTGGAAATAATATTTTTGCGGGTACACAGATCGGGGTATATTTATCAACCAATAACGGAACAAGCTGGACGGCGGTTAATAGCGGATTAACGAATCCATATATTTATACATTAGCAGTTTCAGGAACAAATCTTTATGCCGGGAATCAGTCCGGTGTAAGTTTATCAACCAATAATGGCACAAACTGGACTTCACTGGGATTCACAAGTGGATGGGTTTATGCACTTGCAGTTTCCGGAACAAACATTTTTGCAGGAACAACCTGGGGAGTTTATTTATCAACTAATAACGGCGCAAACTGGACTTCAACTGCATTGAATAATCGTAGTATTCAATCTTTTGCTGTTATAGGAAGTAATATTTTTGCGGGGACTCAGGGCTCCGGAGTATATTTATCTACAAATAACGGAACAAGCTGGACCGAAGTCAATAATGGATTGACGAGTCAATATATTCGTTCAATTGCGGGTTCAGGGACAAACCTTTTTGCAGGGACAAGTATCACTTCTACTTTAGCAGGCGGAGTATTTTTATCAACAAATAGCGGCTCAAGCTGGACTGAAGTTTACAATGGATTAACAAACAAAAATGTCTATGCGCTTGGAGTTACAGGTTCCGGCATTTTTGCAGGGACAGAGAATGGGGGAATATTTTATTCAGAGAATAACGGTGATAACTGGAGTTCGGTTGGATTGAACATTCAAACTGTTTATGCATTAGCAGAATCAGGAACAAACATCTTTGCAGGGGTTCAGAATGCAGGAATATTTTTATCAACAAACAACGGTATTTCATGGACTTGTATAAAAAATAATATAACTGTTTCAGCACTTGCTGTTTCAGGAACTGGCATCTTTGCCGGGACTACGGGCGGGGTATATTTATCTACAAATAACGGTGTAAACTGGATTCAAACCGCTTTGAATAATCATTGGATCCGTGCATTTGCAGTCTCCGGAACAAACATCTTCGCAGGGTCTAATAGCAACGGCATATATTTATCAACAAATAACGGCACAAACTGGACTCAGGTTAATAACGGATTGACCAGTATATACATCGGCGCTCTGGCAGTTTCAGGATCAAACATTTTTGCAGGGACAAGCAATGGCGGCGGCGTATTCTTGTCTACAAATAACGGTTCAAACTGGACTGCAGTCAATAACGGATTATTGCAGAGATATGTTTGGTCTCTTGCAGTTTCAGGAACAAATCTTTTTGCCGGAACTGAGGGTGGTGGTGTATATATCACTTCTAATAATGGAACTAGCTGGACTTCCGTCTCTAACGGTCTTCCGGTTCAAACTATTAATGCACTTGCAGTTTCGGGAACAAACATCATTGCAGGAACTTATCCCGGAGTATATTTATCAACAAATAATGGCGCAAACTGGATAATTAAAAATGAGGGCTTGGACCCTTCACCAAAAGTCTGGGCATTATTAATCTCAAACAATTACATCTTTGCGGGAACGACCGCTCAATCTGTCATCCGCCGATCTTATCCGGAAATTATCGGCATAAAAAATATTAGTACGGAAATACCATCATCTTTTTCTTTAAAACAAAATTATCCAAATCCTTTCAACCCGGTTACGAATTTAGAGTTTGAAATTCCGGATCCGGGATTTGTTTCTCTGAAAGTATATGATGCTCAGGGTAAACAAGTATCAGTGTTAGTTAATGAAAATTTAAATGCGGGGACATATAGGGTTGAGTTTGATGGCAATATTCTGACGAGCGGAGTTTATTTCTACCGGCTTACATCAGGAGATTTTACGGATACGAGGAGGATGATGCTGATTAAATGATAAATTTTCAATTTTCAATTTTTAAATTTCAAAGTTTATGTATAAGTGACAAGAGAGGAATTTTTTTTGGCAGTTTGTAATATCTAAACTCGCTATTTCCGGCTGATTAAAGTCAGAATAGTTATGAATAAATATTTATTTTTAAAATCTAAGGGACTTCACTGTAAGAGATCTCTGCTTTATCTGATTATTTAAAGAGCGCAGGTGGACTCCGTCGGGGAAAATAATACAATATAAAAAGCCGCAGGATTCTTCATCCCGCGGCTTATAATTTCCCTAAAACATGAATGTTTAGCATTTAACTTACTAACTATTAACTGCTAACTAATATCTGCTAACTATTATTTTACGAGCATCATTTTCCTTGTTGCAGTAAAGTCATTAGCTGAAATTGTGTAGTAATAAACTCCGCTTGATAAGTTAGATGCATTGAATTTATATGAATAATAACCTGCAGTCTTAACTTCATTTACAAGTGTAACTACTTCCTTACCCGATATATCAAATATCTTTAAGCTTACATTTCCGTCAAACGGAATTTCGTAATTGATGCTTGTAGATGGATTGAATGGGTTTGGATAATTTTGCGACAGCGCATATTTGGAAGGTATTCCAATATTAACTTCACTGCTCAAATTGAAATACTCAAAATTACCGTTGAAGTCTATTTGTTTCAGTCTGTAGTTATATTTTCCTGAAGCTAAATTTCTATCTGTAAAAGAATAGCTTTGCGGTAATTCTGTTGTTCCGTTTCCGGTTACATTGCCGACCTTTGTCCAGGCATCTGTATTTAGGGACTTTCTTTCAATATCAAATCCCGAGTTGTTAAGTTCTGATGCTGTCGTCCAATTTAGTTTAACATCACTTCCCGTTACGTTAGATATAAATGAAGCAAGTTCAACAGGTAATGTCTGCTGTGTAAATTCATAAGCGCCGATAGTCGGATTTGTTGGGTCTCTCAATTCAGGATTAACGCAGACATAAATGTCATTAACAATACCCGCTATTGGAGTTCCTGCCATAAGTAACGGTGAACCTGTATTTGGAATTAACGGATAAGTAGTCGGGAGTAATGTATAATCCGGATCCGCCTGAATTGAAGCTCCGTCCTGTGGTCCCGGAGTTGTAAACGCACCTTGCCATAAAGCCAAGGTTGTGTATGTTGTGCCTAAAGGAGTTGTTGTTCCTAAACCTCCGGTTCTCATTTGTGTATTAGCTGCCGGGAAAAAATAGTCATTATTGTCACATCCGCCTGTACCCCAGTTATATCCTGCTAAAGGAGCAGAAATGCAGTAATGCAGTAATGCAGTATTTGTTGAAGTGACATCTAAATAAACAGAATTATTTTTAACTGAAAGATTGTTGCCTCCGGGAGCCGTATTGTGGATTTTAATGCCGACTGTGTGCTATGTTGAAGTCGTGCTTGGAGCCAGATCAGATAATCCGGACATATAAATAGAGTTATAAACAACTCTGTCTCCATTTGCATTTACAGTTGCAGTTCCGCCGACATATCCAATTCCAACTGCCTGATCTGGAGAAGTTCCGTTAGATCTTACATTATAAATAACATTATTGCTGATCTGATTATTTGTAACTCCGAGACTTACAGGAGCTGATGCTGCGCAAATTATACCAACAGCAGAAAATTCGCGGGTTTCCTGCACGTTGATAATAGTATTTGCATTTACAGTATTATTAGTTCCCGCTGTTGTTGTAGTTGTTGATGTTGACCAGTTCTCCTGTCCTAATCCAATACCGCATCTGTCTGCACCGGGTGTTAATCCGGCAACCTGATCATTTCTGCCAACATTCTGAATTGTATTACAGGAGATAAGGCAGTTATTCTGAGCGGTGACATATATACCGATCTTTCCAATTTGATCAGAACCGTAAGTATCAGGACCAATTAAGTTACCTGAAATAACATTATTGTCATTCAAATTATTAGCCACACCGCCGCCAAGGAAGATTCCATATCTTACTTTTACGATTCTATTATCAAGATACTGGTTGTCATCGTTATTTCTTGCTGCAGATCCTAATCCTCCAGTTGCTAATCCGCTTGTAATTCCAATGGTTGTAAAAGCAGTTGTCAGCGAGTTCTGATCAGCGCCGCAGGATAATTCAAGATTTCTTATGACATTTCCTGTACATCCGTTTGTATCACCTAAAGCAGGAATAATAGTCGAAAGAAAAATACAAGCCTGTAAAGTAACTGCTGCATTATTCCTTACAGTAAGATTTCTCCCTGTGCCGCCGATTCTTCCGTCTATTGTAACTCTGTCAGCGCCTGCAAATCTGATTATTGAACCGGTTGTACTGCCGGATAATGTTCCTTCAATGATCCTTGGTCCTCCGACAGGGCTCATGAATATTGAAGTATAGCTTGCTGCGCCTGTTCCGCTTGCGTTCAAAACAGCGGTTACTGTTTCGGTTGTATTACCAACTACATCTATGGTAACAGCTCCAGTGTGGGTTCCGGCATTAATAGCATCAAAAGCATCTTTTAATGTCGGATAAGATCCCGCACCCGGATTAACATTAATGTTTTGTGAATTTACAACAGAAGTTGCAAGAAATAAAAAAAAGATACTGTAAAGTAAATTTAATTTTTTCATACTTTGTTATGGGTTTAATTGAAAAAATGTTTTTAAAATTGGAAGATATGGTAAATATAGATCAGATATGTTTTCAAAAAATTTTTCTTATTTGTCTTCCGTCAGATAAGCAGAATTTTTTAAAAAATATTAATTTACCTTCATTGGCTCTCCTTCTTTATTTACAAAAATAAATTGAATTAAGAGAATACTCATGTTATTATAAAAGTAATTTTTTAAAGTATTTTTTTTGAGGGAATCAATATAAAATTCATTCCTTATAAATTCAATTCTTTTCTACCGGCGGTATTCTTTCGGCCGGAACCTCCTTTCCCTGGGACTCATAATTGGAATATATTTTCAATTTTAATTTAGAAAATGAGTCTTTGACTGGGTAAATGATTCAGGATAAGTTCAATATTCAATTTATAAAATATAATTAGTAATTTGTATCTGAATGAATTTGTATCAGTATTTTTAATAATATAAATGTAATTATAAAATGTAATCATGAAATGTAATTTACTAAGATTGCAAATATAATTATCAAAGTTTAATTTCCGATGAATAATATCCCGGACGGAAACGTGACCTTCCTCTTCACTGACATTGAAGGCAGCACTAAATTATCACAGGAATTTCCTGATACTCTGCAATCTGCCTTAAATAAACATCATTCGGTTTTGACAAATGTTCTTGAATCAAACAAAGGATATGTTTTTGAAATCGTAGGTGACGGTTTCTGCTGCGCATTTCAGAATGCTGAAGATGCAGTCAGAGCTGCCGTTACCGTTCAGTCAGATCTTGCAAATGAAAAATGGGATGACGCTACCATTAAGATCAGGGTCGGCATTCATTCAGGAGAAGCTAAATGGAACGGCATGCAGTACCTTGGTTATATTACGCTTGCAAAGACAGCAAGAGTAATGTCTGCTGCATACGGCGAACAAATTTTAATCTCGGAGGATACATACAGGCTGCTTGATAACATCCATGACAAGAAGACCCGTAGTAATGATTCCGGAAATTTAAATTCTTTAATTTCATTCCGTGATCTGGGAGAAAGAAGACTGAAGGATGTGTTTCATCCGGTCAGATTATTTCAGATAATATTTCCGGGACTGCGCGAAGAATTTCCTCCGTTGAAAACTCTTGATGCAAGACCGAATAATCTTCCGTTTCAGATCTCAGGTTTCATCGGGCGTAAAAATGAACTCAAACAAATTAAGAATTTATTATTTCAGTCGCGTCTTGTTACGCTTACCGGAATGGGCGGAACAGGTAAATCACGGCTTGCGCTTGAAACGGGAGCTGATATGATAGATGATTTTGCAAACGGAGTTTGGTTTGTCGAACTCGCAGGACTATTAAATAAGTCATTCTTAGTTCATGAAATTATATCGGCTGTCGGCGCACAGGAAGTCAATAAAGAATCTCCTGAAGATACTTTGATAAACTTTCTTAAAGAAAAGGAAACTCTGATAATATTAGACAACTGCGAACATATAGTAAGTGAAAGCGCAAGGATATCTGAAAAGCTGCTGACCACTTGTCCAAAGTTAAAGATAATTGCAACAAGCCGTGAAGCCATGAAGTGTTACGGTGAGGTGGTTTACAAGGTGCCTTCATTGAATATTCCCGATAAAAAAAAGACATTGACTACGGAGGAGTTAATTAATTGTGAATCCGTTAAATTATTTTATATCAGAGCAGTTTCCCATAAACAGAATTTTTCTATTAATGAAAAAAATGCTCAGGCAATTTCAGAAATTTGTATTATGCTTGACGGCAATCCGCTCGCTATTGAATTAGCTGCGTCCTTCATAAAGGTATTTTCTCCTGAGGAGATCCTTGAAAGATTATGTGACAGGTTTTCACTTCTTGAGAGCAGCAGGAGAACCGCTTTCAGACGTCATCAGTCTTTATTTGAAATGATTGACTGGAGTTATGAACTTCTAAATGAGGATGAAAAAATATTGATCCAAAGACTTTCATTATTCTCCGGAAGCTGGACCCTCGAAGCGGCGGAAAGTATTTGTTCAGATATTAAGATAAATAAAAGTAAAATATTTGTATTAATAAATTGTCTCATCGATAAATCGTTTATCGGAACTTTAGAATCTGGGACAGAAAATCAATACAGCATACTGCAGATCATCAGACATTACGGATTAAAAAAGCTCGATGAATCGGAGGACAGATCTGATATTCAAAAAAAATATTTCGATTACTATCTTAAGATTGCTCAGGAGTATGATTTGAAATTAATTGAATCAGCTGATAAGAATTTACTGGACATGTTTGAAAGAGATAATGATAATTTCAGACAGGCAATAAAATTATCCATGAAGAGTGATCCCGTAACTGCAATAAAAATTACTGTCGCTATGTGTAACTTCTGGGTAATGAGAGGATATTATCTTGAAGGTTTTAATACATTAAAAAAAGTATTAAAGGTATGCAAAGGAACCGAAGACAGTTTGAGAGCTAAGCTGCTTTCCAATGCCGGGTATTTTGCATGTGAGCAGGGGGAATTCAGAATTGCAGAATTATTTTTAAACAAAAGTCTGAAGTTATATAAGAAAGCAAACAATGAATCCGATACAGCAGCGCCGCTTATCACACTGGGACTGTTGAAATTTTATAATAATGATATTGATAAAGCAAAGGAGATTTACGAAAAAGCTCTTTCCATCAGCAGAAATTCAAACAGCAGAAAAGAACAGGTGAACTCACTGGTAAATCTCGCTATAATAGAATTAAAGAATAAAAATTATGACTGCTCCGGTAAATTATTTCAGGAATCTCTGATCCTTTCACGAAAACTTAAAGATAAATATACTACTGCAAGAACACTAACTAACCTCGCTTCGATCGAGCATTTTAAATCGAACTATAAGAAAGCGGATCTATTTTATGAAGAAAGTCTGAACATTCTCAGAAAGCTCGGTGATAATCAGGGGATCGCACATACGCTTGCCAATATTGGAAACAATGCTTTTAAGATGAATGATTATGATAAATCAATAGCTCTGAATGAAGAATGCCTTTTCATCAGCAGGAAGTTTGGATATAAAAATACGATGATGGTTTCCATTTTGAGATTAGCTGAACTTAATAAAATTAATAATGATCTTTTATCAGCAGTAAAATATTATAACGAATATTTAAAATTATTTAAAACTTCAGGAGAGAAAGAAAATCTTGCTATATGTTTATTTGAACTTGGTAAAATAAGTATTGAACAAAAAAATTACCGGAAAGCTATAAAGCTTTTATCCGCTTCGGAAAAATTATATAATGATGAAGGAATTAAACCCAATGAAAGCAGGAACAAAAACTTAAAAGAGTGTTTCAGCAGTATAAAAGAATATATCGGAGATGATATATTTGATTACGATTATGAATATGCAAAGCAATTAACATTCGATGAGATCAGTGAGGTTGCTGCGGAGGAAGATGAATTTTGAACTAGGATTAAAGGATTAAAGGATTATAGGATTTCAGATTTAAATGATTATGTATTGAATTATTCTTTCCTGTGTCTGTGTCTGACATGCTTTTGAATCTGTCTTCCGAAGAAATCATCAAATTAGTATTTGACGTAACACAACCCGAAGGGGTTGTACAATTCTAGAAATAATATCTAACATAACACAACCCCGAAGGGGTGTTATTATTTTAGGTTAATTTAGAGGATCATCATTAATTCAAAACATCCCATGCAGTAAATCATATCCTTCTTCTGCTTATAATTTTAATATTCATAATTATTTTTAATTTGTAATTCGGATTTTGTAATTTACAAATAATTATGAATAACATTCCCTCAGGCATAGTAACTTTCCTTTTCACCGACATCGAAGGCAGCACGAAGCTATTTCAGGAATTTCCTGATACTTATCCGGATGCGCTGCTGAGACATAATGCAATATTACAGAATGCCGTAGAATCTAATAACGGATTTGTTTTTAAAACTGTCGGCGATGCATTCTGCTGCGCCTTTCAGAATGCGGAGGATGCGGTGAAGTCTGCTGTTGATGCACAGATAAAACTCAAATCAGAGAAAAGGGATGATCTTGAAATCAAAGTCCGCTTTGGAATTAATTCGGGAAAGTCCGAATGGAACGGCACAGATTATATGGGATATCTGACACTTGCAAGATCAGCGAGGGTAATGTCGGCAGCTAATTCAGAACAGATCATAGTTTCAAACAGCGCTTATGAATTATGCTGTGATATTTTTAATTCTGCAAAAGAAAATGACGTTACATTCCGTGATCTGGGTGAAAGAAGATTAAAAGATCTTATCCAGCCGATGAAACTGTATCAGGTGCTTGTTCCAGATATTCCTTCTGAATTCCCTCCTTTGAATACTCTTGATGCCCGTCCGAATAATCTGCCGGTACAGTTAACAAGTTTCATAGGTAGATCAGAGGAAATAATTCGAATTAAAGAATTACTGAATCAGACCAGATTGCTTACACTGACCGGTTCAGGCGGATCCGGTAAGACCAGACTTGCAATGCAGGTTGCCGGAGATGTAATTGATGAATTTGCAAACGGAGTTTGGATAATTGAGCTTGCTTCATTAAGCGAAGGATCACTTTTGCCTCTTGCAATTGCAAAAGAATTCGGGCTTAAAGAAGAACTGAACAGAAGTCCGGAAGAAACTTTACTTGAATATTTAAAGGACAAGGATATGCTGATAATATTGGATAACTGCGAGCATTTGATTGAGAAATGCGCTGAATTAACCGAAAGTCTTTTATGTAATTGTACGGGGTTAAAAATAATTGCAACAAGCAGAGAATCCTTAAGATGTCTTGGCGAGCAGACTCACAGAGTATCCTCGCTGGAATTTCCTGATCCCAGAGAAAAAACTACTCCGGAAAAATTGTCACAATACGAAGCTATAAGATTATTCATAGAAAGAGCTCTGGCTGTTAATTCAGCATTTCGTGTGAATAATAATAACGCACCTGCTCTTGCGGAGATTTGCTATCAGCTTGACGGAATTCCGCTTGCAATTGAACTAGCTGCCGCAAGAACAAAAATTTTAAATGTTGAAAAAATTCATGAAAGATTAAATGACAGGTTCAGGTTATTAACCGGCGGAAAAAGGACAGCGCTGCCTAGACAGCAGACATTAACTGCATTGATAGACTGGAGTTATGATTTGCTTTCAGATGAGGAAAAAATATTGTGGAACAGACTAAGCATTTTTTCCGGCGGATGGAAAATGGAAGCAGCTGAAGAGATTTGTTCAGATGGAATGATCAGTGAAAATGATGTGATGGATATTATTAACAGTCTGACGGAGAAATCAATTATAATATATAATGAAGATAAAACGAGATTTACTATGCTGGAAACAATGCGGCAATATGGAGAAGAGAAAAACAAAGAAAAGAATGAAATTAAAAAATTATCTGATAAGCATTTGCAGTATTACTTAAAGCTTGCAGAATCCTTAAATAAAATGATAAGAGAATTAGATTCATTGCAAATACTTGATAATGAAGTCGGAAATATAGAAAAAAGTTTGAATTGGGCTGTAGAAAATAATTACACAGAGGATGGTTTAAAACTGGCATTAGCAATGGGAAAGTTCTGGCAGTTACGCGGATATCTATCGGATGGAATTCACAGATTTGAAAGCGTTATACCAGGGAATCCGGAAACAAAGGATTCTTTATACAGTAAAGTAATCTGCCAGCTTGGGAATTTTGCAAGATTAAAAGGAGACTTTGACAGAGCAAGGAAATTACTCGAGGAGAGTCTTCAGATCAGTCGTGATATAAAAGATAATACCAGTATAAAAGATGCGCTGGTCAGGCTTGGAATCCTTGAGTATGATCAGGGCAGATATGCAGAAGCTGCTAAACTGTATGAGGAAAGCCTTATAATTAACCGTGAGGCAGGTGATAAACTCAGAATTGCAATAGTACTTAACAATCTCGGAAATGTGTATTCAAATCAGGGAGAATACTCAAAAGCAATTAATCATTATGAAGAAAGCCTTGCAACCCGCAGAGAGCATGGGGATTTACTTGGTATAGCAATTTGTCTCAATAATCTTGGAATAATCGCCTATGAACAAGGCGAATATGAAAAATCTACAAACCTGCTTCAGGAGAGTCTGCAATTGAGAATTCAAATGGGAGACAGAGAAGGTACAGCAATCACTTTAATGAATCTTGGAAATACATCATATAATCAGGGTGAATATTTAAAAGCTCTCGGGCTGTATAAAGAAAGTCTGGAAATTTCACGTGAGACAGAAAATAAAAGCTGTATTGCAGATTGTCTTTACTATCTGGGGAATGTGTTAATCGAACAAAAGGACCTTGTACAGGCATCAAAATTTTACACAGAAAGTCTTGTAATCAGCAGAGAAATGAAAGCTAAATCACAAATTGCAGTTGCACTTTTCGGATTAGGCAAAATAGCTTTTATGAAAAAAGAATTTGAAGATGCTAAAAAGTATTATTCAGAAAGTGCGGATCTTAACATTCAGTCAGGAAATAAAAAAGATTTTGCGCTTACTGTTCTTAGATTTGCTGAACTGCAGATCAAATGCGGAATATATGAATCAGTCGCAAAATCATTTGGTTTCATAAACAATAAATATTTTGAGATAAGTAAAATTAAATTTCCGTTATCTGAACGGATAATTTATGATGATTTAATCTCGAATTTAAAAGAGAATCTGAATCCTGAAGAATTTTCAAAGTACTTTCAGGAAGGAGAGAAGATGACAATTGATGAAGTGTACCAGTTAATAGTTAATAGCTGAAGTTATAAATTATTCGTAAATCGTATTTTTTTGGAGTGAATATTCGAGCAGAAACAGTTACAGTTTTATTAACTGACATCGAATTGAACATTTATTCACTTTTCAATTATCAAGTATCAATATTAAATGATTAACATTCCAAATGGAAATGTCACTTTTCTATTCACAGATATTGAAGGCAGTACGAAGCTTTCGCAGGATTATCCGGATATTTATCCTGAATTGCTGACGAAGCATAATTCAATTTTACAAAATGCTGTGGAATCAAATGACGGATTTGTATTCAAAACTGTCGGTGATGCATTCTGCTGCGCTTTTCAGAATGCCGAAGATGCAGTGAAAGCGGCAGTCGGTGCACAGATAATATTCAGTTCTGAAAAGACTGATGAACTTCAAATTAAAGTCCGCGTCGGAATTCATTCGGGGAGATCCGAATGGAGCGGAACTGATTATATGGGATATATGACACTTGCAAGATCTGCAAGGGTTATGTCTTCAGCTTACGGGGAACAGATCATTATCTCTGATGATACTTATCAGTTACTCCCAAAAACTTTTTTACAAAAAGAGGAAATCTCATTTCGTGATCTTGGCGAAAGAAGACTTAAAGATGTCATACAGCCGATCCGCCTTTATCAAATTAACTGCACCGGTCTCCGCGAAGATTTTCCGCCTTTAAAAACTCTTGATGCAAGACCGAATAATCTGCCTGTTCAGCTGACAGGTTTTATCGGAAGGGAAGATTCATTAAAAATAATTAAAGAACTATTGGAGAAGACACGTCTGCTCACATTGCTCGGTCCGGGCGGAGGAGGAAAGACACGGCTGGCAATGCAGGTCGGCGCAGATATGATAGATGATTTTGCAAACGGAGTATTCATTGCAGAGTTAGCGCCTGTTACTGATCCTGATTTCATACCGGATACTTTATTAAATTCTTTTGGAATAAAAGAAGAAGCGCGAAAAACTGATGAAGCGACATTAACAGATCATTTAAAAAATAAAGAGCTTTTACTTATACTTGATAACTGCGAACATCTGATATATGAATGCGCGGTAATAACAGAAAAACTTTTAAGCAGCTGTCCAAAACTAAGAATAATTACCACGAGCCGTGAATCTCTGAATTGTTCAGGTGAGAGGACATACAGCGTGCCGTCACTTTCGCATCCGGACATTTCCAATGATATTTCACCGCAGCAGTTATCGCAGTTTGAGTCTGTAAGATTATTTATAGAAAGAGCGCTGGCGGTAAATTTGAATTTTAGAATCACTAATGAAAATGTTAAAGCGCTGGCGGAAATTTGTTCGCGTCTTGACGGGATTCCTCTGGCTATTGAACTTGCAGCTGCAAGAGTAAAAGCGCTGTCAGTTGAAAAGATATGCGAAAGACTGCATGACAGATTTTCATTGCTTACGGGCGGAAGAAGAACCGCTCTGCCGAGACAGCAGACTTTGAAAGCTTTAATTGACTGGAGTTTTGATCTTCTTTCAGATAAAGAAAAAATTCTCTGGGAAAGGTTATCAGTATTCACCGGAGGATGGACGCTGGAATCAGCTGAAGAAATTTGTTCAGATGAAAAAATTAAAGTTGCGGAGATCCTTGACCTGCTGAATGCGCTGACAGAAAAGTCTATTTTAATTTATGACATTGATAAGGAAAGATACCTTATACTGGAAACTTTAAAACAATACGGTGAAGAAAAGCTGAGAGACTCCGGCGGCAAAATAGATATCTTATCAAAACATCTGCATTATTTCATGGAGTATGCTGAAGCGGCTGAACTAAAACTCAAGGGAGATGAATCAAAAGAACAGCTTGACAGATTAGAAAATGATCATGGTAACATTCAGTCTGCAATTATTTGGGCGGCTGAAGGAGGTGACAAAGAAGAAGGCGCGCGGCTCGCAGGAGCATTGCATATTTTCTGGGCGATCCGCGGACATTGTTCGATCGGGACAATATTACTTGAAAGCATTTTAAATAAAATTCAGAATGTCAGTAAATCATCGCTTGGAAAAGTTCTAAATTCAATTTCCAATCTTGCGCTTGAACAAAGCGATTATGAAAAAGCTCAGAAATATTCGGAAAAGAATCTCTCGTTAAGCCGCGAGATAGATGACAAGCCCGGAGTCGGAAAATCTCTGACTATGCTTGGACATGTCGCGCTTTGTCAGGGAAATTATGAACAGGCTCAGAAATATTATGAAGAGAGTTTGTCTCTGAGTCGTGAGACAGAAGATAAAATTGCAATTGTCTTCTGTCTCCTAAACCTAGGAGAAATAGCTTTTAGTCAGGGAAATTATGAAGAGTCAAAAAAGTTTTTTGAAGAAGGTTTGATACTATCACGTGAGACAGGTGATAAACGAAGTATTGCTATATCATTACTTAATCAGGGAAATCTGGCATTTATTCAGGATGATTATATACAAGCGCAGAAGTTTTCTGAAGAAAGCATGATACTATGCCGTGAGATAGGTTATAAGCGCGGAATTGGAAATTCATTTCACAGCTTAGGTTGCGCAGCTCATCATCAGGGAAATTATGAACAGGCTATGGAACATTATGAGGAAAGCATTTTATTATTTCGTGAGACAGGAAATAAGCGGGGTATAGGCGTATCATTCCATAGTATGGGATGTGCAGCTCTTACTCAGAAAAATCATGAACAGGCTCAGAAGTATTTAGAAGAAGCTGTTTCTATATTCCGTGAGATTGGAGATAAAGAATGCATAGCTTTTTCTCTGATCGGATTCGCCGGAATACTTAGCGCTGCTGATCTTCATTCCCAAGCTGTGAAATTACTCGGCGCTGCAGACGAAACTCTCAGACCTATGTCAGCAGTCTTAGACAGAATGGATCAAATGATCAAAGAACAAACAGAGAAAGAACTTCACAATAAAATCAGCGATGAGGAATTTGAAAAATATTTTGAAGAAGGAAAGAAGCTGACGCTTGAAGAAGCGTGGCAGTTAGTAGTTAATAGTTAATAGTTAGTAGTTAATAATTTGTAATTTGTAATTTGTTAATTATCCATACCTCCGAAAATAATAAATCGAACTCTATAATATTTATTTATAGCGGGATATAAAATATCCAGAAGATAAAATTTATTATTCCCAAAACTCCGAAAACAATTTAAAATTTTTTGAAAAATCTAATTCATTCTGCAGATATACTGCCGTGCGCTGCCGAAAATACCCTTAAAACTAAGCAAATTATCATAAACCCTGCCGAAATTATCATTAGCCCTATTGAATTTATCACAACTTTACGGACTTTATTACAAGCTCCATGGAAACTATCAGTAAGTCCACGGAAATTATCACAAGTCCCAATATATTTTAGTACAGGTCCATGGATCTTTTCATTGGGCTTATAAAGTTTTTCATTGGTGCCAGTGAAATTTTCCATGGCTCCATGGATAAGTTTCCCGGACTTATTGATAAAATAATTGGGTCCATGTATAAAAAAATCGGAGCCATGGATAAAAAAATCGGGACTGCGGATAATTATATTGGGTCCATGGATAATTTCCACAGACTTGTGGAATGTTTCAAAAAGTCCGTATGCGGGTACCGTGGACCTGTAGTAAAATACTATGGATGAGCAAATTTTGTCCTATAATGTACGGAATAGTTGATTTTTGGGCTTTAATAAGCCTTTTCTTCAGAATTTATAATTTACTTATTGACTCTATCTATTCAGAGAAGACATTGAAGCCGCCGGATATCTTTCACCCGATGCTATTCCAAGCGGCGTTACTTTATCTATTTCCGCTAGCTCTTCCTGTGTAAGCTCAATGTCAGCAGCGACTGCATTTTCCTCAAGAAACTTTCTGCGTTTGGTTCCGGGAATTGCGGAATAACCTTTCTGAAGAACCCATGCAAGCGCGAGCTGTGAAGGAGTAACCCCTTTCTTTTCTGAGATCTTTTTTACTTGTTCCACAACATCAAGATTCTTCTTAAAATTATCTCCCTGAAAACGCGGGTTCTGTCTTCTCCAGTCGTCAGCAGCAAGATCGTCAATTGACTTTATTTCACCGGAAAGAAATCCTCTTCCTAAAGGAGAGTATGCAACGAAACCGATCCCAAGTTCATTCACAGTATCAAGTATTCCGTTCTCTTCAACACCGCGCTCGAACAGAGAATATTCTGTCTGCAATGCTGAGACGGGATGAACAGCGTGAGCTTTGCGGATCGTCTCAGGACTTGCCTCGCTCAAACCAACGTAACGTATCTTACCTGCGCTAACAAGTTCAGCCATTGCTCCCATAGTCTCTTCGATAGGCGTATTCGGATCAATGCGATGGATGTAGTAAAGATCAACATAATCAGTTTCAAGATGTTTAAGCGAACGCTCAATGGCTTTTTTAATGTATTCAGGTTTGCCGTTAACTCCTTTAAAATTTCCGTCATCATCCACTTCGACGCCCGTCTTTGTGGCAATGACATATTTATCACGCTTGCCTTTGATAGCTTTACTCAGAAGGATCTCATTTTTAAACGGACCGTAAATTTCAGCCGTATCGAGAAAATTTATTCCGAGTTCAAGCGCAAGATCAAGCGCAGCCAGTGACTCCGCCTCATTAGTTTCGCCATAGAAAGCGCTCATTCCCATGCAGCCCAGACCTAAGTTGGATACTTTCAGTCCGCTGCTGCCGAGAGTTATATTTTTTATTCCCATTTAAATATTTTTAAAAAGTTTATCTAATGTACAAAGATAATCATTCTGAAATTAATTTTAATGTGAGTAATGTCTGTGCATACGGGTACTAAACTTAAGCTATTACTGCGGCAGAATTTACTGCTCTTCGGAACTTCACCCGAAAACACACCCTTCTTTCCACTGAGTAACGGAAGAGCTCCTTAGACTCGGACAGTCGAAAATAATATTCAATACTTATAAATATTTTTAATTTGTAATTCGGATTATGTAATTTACAAAAAATCATGAATAACATTCCCTCAGGCATCGTCACATTTATGTTCACCGACATCGAAGGCAGCGCAAAGTTATCACAGGAATTTCCGGAAATTTATCATGAAGCGCTGACGAGGCATAATGAAATATTACAAAATGCTGTCGAATCAAATAACGGATTTGTATTTAAAACTACCGGCGAGTCCTTCTGCTGCGCTTTTCAGAATGCAGAAGATTCTGTGACTGCGGCTGTAGATGTTCAGCTAAAACTAAATTCTGAGAAGAAGGATGATATTGATATCAAAGTCTGCATAGGAATTCATTCCGGGAAAGCCGAATGGAACGGAACTGATTATATGGGATATATGACTCTTGCAAGATCAGCGCGGATAATGGCTGCAGCAAACGCAGAGCAGATAATAATTTCAAACAACGCATATGAATTATGCTGTGATAAATTCAATGAAATAAAAACTAAGAAAGTTACATTCCGTGATCTCGGCGAAAGAAGGCTCAAAGATGTAATACAGCCGATCCGATTATTTCAAATTGTCTCCCCGGGACTCCGTGAAGATTTTCCTACACTAAAAACTCTTGATGCAAGACCGAATAATATTCCCGTTCAGCTTTCCAGTTTCATCGGCAGGGAAGAAGAAATGAAACAAATTAAAGAGCTGCTGAGGCAATCCCGCCTGCTGACTATTGTGGGTTCGGGCGGTGCAGGAAAGACCCGACTTGCAATGCAGACCGGTGCAGATATGATCGATGATTTTGCAAACGGAGTATTCATTACTGAACTTGCGGCTGTCTCTGATCCTGAACTGATCTTACAGACACTGATGAATTCGGTCGGTATAAAAGAAGAGCCCGAAATTTCTCCTAGAGAAATAGTAACAGGATATCTGAAAAATCTTGAGATACTAATAATATTTGATAACTGTGAACATCTTGTAAGTGAATGCGCGGAGATAGCTGAATTTCTTTTAAGAAGATGCCCGGGATTGAAAATAATAACTACGAGCCGTGAATCATTAAACTGTCCGGGTGAATATACTTACAGAGCTCCTTCGCTCTCACTGCCTGACAAGTCAGAATATAATTCACCGGAAAAACTCGCTCAGTGCGAAGCAGTCAGACTTTTTACGGAAAGAGCATTATCGATCAATCCGGATTTCCGCATCAGCAGTGATAATGCAAAGGCGCTTGCAGAGATATGCAGCCGTCTTGACGGGATCCCGCTTGCAATCGAGCTTGCCGCCGCAAGAATAAAAATATTAACAGTAAATAAAATTAATGAAAGATTAGACGACAGGTTTAAATTGTTGAGCGGCGGTAAGAGAACGGCTTTACCGAGACAGCAGACTCTTAAAGCTTTGATTGACTGGAGTTATGATCTTCTCACTGAAAAAGAGAAAATATTATGGAGCAGGCTATCTGTATTCACAGGCGGATGGACGCTTGAGTCCGCTGAAGAAATATTTACTGATTCAAATATTACCGGAGAAGAAATCATTGATCTGTTAAGTCAGCTTGCTGATAAGTCAATCATAATTTATAATACAGAAAAGAACCGGTATATGATGCTTGAGACATTGAAGCAATACGGCAGTGAAAAACTTAAGGATAGCGGAGAAGAAAAAATCTACCGTTCAAAACATTTAAAATATTTTAATGAATTTTCAAAAGAAGCTGAACTTAAGCTTAACGGAAGCGAAGTACATCTCTGGCTTGATAAACTTGAGTCGGAACACGGGAATTTACAGTCTGCAATTTCATGGGCAGCCGGTGAAGGCGACAAAGAAGAAGGCGCGCAGCTTTCCGGGCAGTTAGTAATTTTCTGGGAAATTCATGGACATAATACGGTTGGAATTATTTTGCTGGAAAGTATTCTTGAAAGTATCAGATGTAATGAGCAGAATGTCAGTAAAGAATCTGTTGCAAAAGTTTTAAAGTCTGTCGGTATACTTGCAAGGAATCTTGGGAATTTTGAAAAGTCTAAAGCATCCTTAAATGAAAGTCTCGAAATATACCGCAGGACAGAAGATAAACACGGAATTACAGGATCTCTTATTAATCTTGGGATCGTAGAATCTGATCAGGGCAATTATGAACAGGCGCAGAAAATTTATGAAGAAAGTCTGGCATTAGGACGTGAGATAAATGACAAAAGCAGTATTGCCGATTCTTTAATTAATATGGGTACTGCAGCATACTATCAGGGAATTTATAAACAGGCTCAGAATTTTTTCGAAGAAAGTCTGACATTAAGACGGGATACCGGATATAAACTGGGCATAGCAATGTGTCTGAATAACCTGGGTTCTCTTGCCTTAAGGCAGAATAATTTTGAGCATGGGCAGAAACTTTACAAGGAAAGTCTGGCTATTGCAAAGGAGATCGGTGATAAAACGGGAATAGCAATGTGTCTGAATAATCTTGCAGGGCTTTCTTCCACTCAGGAAAATTATGATCAGGCGCTTAGTCTTTATAAAGAAAGTTTATCTTTATTTCGTGAGATCGGTGACAGACTCGGCAATGTAATGACTCTCAATAATCTGGGTATGTTAGAATGCATCAATAAAAATTATGATACTGCAATGAAGTATTTTTCTGAAAGCATTGAATTAAGCCGTGAGATCGGAGATAAAATCGGAACTATAGATTCACTGATTGGATTCTCTGCAGTTTTAAGCAGCGGAAATTCGTTATCCCTTTCTGTAAATTTGCTTGGCGCTGTAGATACCGCTTTAAAAAAACTTGGATTAAAACTTCAGGTAAAATACTCAAAGTTTCATGAAATGATTACGAATCAGCTTCATGAAAAACTTAGTGATGAAGTATTTTCAAAATACTTTGAAGAAGGTAATAAGCTGTCGATTGAAGAAGCATGTCAATTATCAATGACCGGATTTGATTTACAAAAATAGTATTGCTGTCAGGCTCGAAAATTCCGACGACAATTACTTAAGCCGCACAGCTAAACAATATAGTGTCATTATTTTCCGAAGCTTTTTTATATGAATAAGGTTTTAACGCATTAATATCAGTAAATCCCGCAGACTTAAGCAATTCATAAAACTCTCCGATACTGAAATGCCTGACTTTAATAATTTCATTTTCCGTATTTATTAACTCACCGTTTATAAAATTCTGATATTCGCATTTAGTAGTTTCGATATTTATTTTTATATCATAATCAGTTTCAGCGGAATAAACGATTTTTGAAAATTCATTTCTGAAGACTTCTCTTACAGCCGGGATTTCTTCTCGAGAATTATTTTTAATGGACTGCGTATTTTCTATTTCAAGAATAAATTTACCGCCATTAAATAAGTGCCCGCGAATTCTTTTTAAACATTCTTTAACATCACTGTCTTCCGTAATTAACCCGAAAGATCCGGAAGGAATGAATACTAATCCGAATTTTTTATTAAGTGATAACTCCTGTAGTTTCTGCCGGTGAATTAACGGTGATAAATTTTTTTCTCTGCATTTATTTATGCAGCGGTTTATCATAAACAGCGAAGTATCGGTTCCTTCTATATCGAATCCCCTCTCCGCAACCGGGATCAGAAATCTGCCGGAACCGCACATTGGTTCAAATACCGGCTTAATACTGTTTTCAATTTCTCTTAAATAAAATTTTAAAGCTTCTTCCGGCGCACCAGGTTTATCCAGATCATAAAATTCTGAACATAGAGAACTGTAAGTTTCTTTTAGATTCAAATGTTTTTAAGATTATTTGCATGATACATTTCAGGAATTACTTTGTTAAATCTACTCTAAACTATTTTCTGTTAGTAAAGGAAATACTTCTTAATCTTACTTAATATTAAAAGCATTTACTTTAATATTTTCATTTTGAACAACCACCATAGAATTATTCGGAATTTCGCGCCATGTTTCCTGATAATTCCCGATTGGCTCAGATACCAGACAGGCTGCAAAGTCTCCGAACTTATCTTCTATATTCGGATTTAGCCGTGTCAGCTCTTCAATGCTGGGACTTATATAAAGAGATGGACTTTTATGATCACTCCCGTACCTGAATCCCCACAGACTCTCGCCGTCGGATATTGCCAGTGACATCAAAATATTTCCGTTAACATTTACTTTTTTACCTTCTGCTTTTACAACACTCACCATTTTTGATATTGCAGAAGTTACATCTTCTTCAAGACCAAAAGTAAGAGCAAGGTAAAACATAACCTCAGAATCAGTTGAACCATAGATATCATTGAAATATTCAGGTGAGATCTTTGATAATAATTTTTGATGAAGAAATTCAAACTGAGTGATCTGTCCGTTGTGCATGAACAGCCATTGTTTATATCTGAACGGATGGCAATTGGTTTCCTGAATTGGAGCCAAAGACGATGCCCTGACATGAGACATGAAAAGCGGTGATTCGATATGAGATGCCAGATCGTGTAGGTTCATATCATTCCATGCCGGACGTATGCTGCGGAACAAGCCGGGATAAGGCTTATTGTCATACCAGCCAAGTCCAAAACCGTCACCGTTAACAGGAGCACGTTGTTCTTTTGCATGTAAACTCTGATGAATAAGATTGTCCTTTGGCTTAATGAGCAGTTCACTCATCAAAATAGGACCACCGGTATAAGCCAGCCATCTGCACATTGATTTTATATAATTTTTTTTCCGAATATTTGGGTTTGTCTGTATTTAATTAATCATTAACTCAAAATAGTTTTCCTTATTGACAAAAAAATTTTAACATATATACTATTTTTGTCTTGAATTTATGTGTACTATATTTAATTTTCTACAAACTTTTTTTAGCCTGCTGTTTTAGATCATGTTAATATTTTCAGACTAACCCCAAGGTTTGATATATTTTCTATTTCTAGAAAGACCGGAAATATAAATGATAAATTAATTTTCGTACTATTTTAATTTATAAATAAACATTTTTCAATTAATTAAAAAACAAAAAATGAAAAAAATGTTATTCATCTTAGCTTTATTATTAATGTTCTCCGGTTCAGCAACTTCACAGTGTGTTAACGTTTATAACTGCTGGATAAAACATTTTAACGGTACAGCAGATAACACTGACAGACTAAATGATATTGAAGTCAGCAGTATTTCCGGAAACGCATTCGCAACAGGAGAGTCCCGTAGCGCTTTCGGCGCGCATTCTGATTTTGTAACGATAAAATATAGTCCGGAAGGGGATACACTCTGGACAAGGGTTTACAATGGTACCGGAGATGGACAGGATATAGCTTATTCAGTAGCAATTGATAATCTGGAGAATGTTTATGTAACCGGAGAAAGTAAAGGAACTGGTTCTACCGGACCTGATTATGTAACAATTAAATATAATTCTTCCGGAGTTCTTCAGTGGGTGAACAGATATGACGGTGCTTCCAGTAACGCTGACATTGCTCTATCTGTATGTGTAGATGCATCACAGAATATTATTGTTTCCGGATATTCACACGGCGGAGCGGGAACTGGTTATAATTTTTATACTATAAAATACAACCCTGCAGGATATGAAATTTGGAGAAGAGGTAATGACTTTGGTTCCGGTGACTTTGCCGATCAAGTAACAACAGATAAATACGGGAATGTTTATATCATCGGTTACAGTGTAAGCAATTCTAATACTGCACATGACTTTAGAACTGTTAAGTATGATTCTGCCGGTACTTTAAAATGGCATAGAATGTATGATCAGGATCAGGGACATGATGAACCGTATGATATCTGCATTGATAAATCAGGTAATGTTTATGTAACAGGAAAAGGTTCAGACTTCGGTGAGGTAAAATTTCTGACAGTTAAATATGATTCTCTCGGCACCTTGAAATGGAATAAAACTTATGTGAATATCGGCGCCGGCAATATCGCAAGAGCTGTAATTGCAGATACACTTGGAGGAGTTTATGTTACAGGCGAAAGCGGTGGTTTTCTGTCAAACGATGATTTTGCAACTATAAAATATAACGCGGATAACGGGAATCAGATTTGGGTATCACGATATAACGGTTTGGGAAACGGAGCTGACAAACCGACTACTATGGTGCAGGGAAAAAACGGAAAAATATTCGTAGGCGGCGGAAGCTTTGGATCAGGTACTAATAATGATTTTGTTGTCGTCGAATATGATATGGCAACCGGAGATTCTTGTTTTGTAAGCAGATTTCTTGAAACATCAAATGAGAATATTACCGCAATGGCAATTAATTATGAACAGGGATATTTATATGCCTGCGGGACCACTTCAGCAGGAGCAGGTTTTACTGACGGTATGACCTCAAGATATTGTCTGCTCGGAGTTGTGAATTCAGTCTTTAATGTAAAAGCTGTAATAGAAGGTTTCTATGATTCCGGTTTTGATATTTTGAATATGAGCGATACCGTTCAAACTTATTTAAGGACTCCTGCTTCACCATATCTATTAGTAGATTCTTCAAAAGCAATTCTTAATTCAGGAACTCTAACATTTGAAAGTATTTTTAATAACGTACCGACCGGGATTTATCTTATCACACTTAATCATAGAAATTCAATTGGGGTCTGGAGTAAATCCGGAGGCGAATCTCTTATCTGCGGAATTACTAATTATATTGACTTAACAACTGCATCATCTAAAGTTTATGGAAACAATCAGATTCAGGTAGCAATATCACCTGTTAGATTTGCTATATATAGCGGGGATGTAAATCAGGACGGAATTGTTGATATTACTGATGTGAGTCTTATTTATAATGATGCAGCTATTTTTAATTCGGGATACGTTCCTACTGATGTAACCGGGGACGGATTTACCGATCTTACTGACGGAGTGTTTGCTGAAAATAATGCTAAGGATTTTGTCTCAGTCATAATACCCTGAAGAAATATCAGATTGATATATTTGTTGCAGACTGATATTTACGAATTAAAGCTTTTAATATAGACTCGTAAATATCAGCCTTGTTTTTTTCGCTTCTGATTACCCATACAATTTTCCGGTCTACAATTGAGAATACCATAATCATCTTTTTTTATTTAATTTATTTCTGTATATATTTTTATTGATTTATTTATGAAAATGTTTATTTCTTAAAATAAAAAATGAATTGCGAATTATTTAAATTTATTGACAAATATTTGACAAAAAAACTATAAAGTTGTTACAATTGAAATCTGTTTATTCGGTACTTTTGTATAGAAATAATATGAAAATAAATCATGATGGAAAATTTAGCATATCGCCTTCTCAACCGGATCGACAGAACAAAAGCCTGGGAGTTATTTTTCAAGAGGTTAAATAAATATAATATCCGTTTAAAAGGATATCCCGCATTCGAAATGTCGGATTATTTTAAAATAGTAGATAAAGCTGAACCGGGAAATCAATATATATTTCTTTCTACTGATTCAAAATCCATCAGCTCCATAGCAATTAAAAAAGCAGTTAAGTTTAATGGTAAACCGGGATACTTCAGTCATGCAGGATTAATTTTTTTAAACGGTGACAGGAAAACTTCCATTATGCACATTATGGAAGCCGGTTTGATCGAACAGCCGCTTATTGATTTCCTGAAACAGGTTGATTATTTCTGTGTAATAAAATTACCGGTTGATAAAAAGGATGAACTAATGATTGAAAACCGGATAAAACTCATGAGAAACAGATCTAACCTAATAAAATATGACTGGGAAGAACAGCTGGATAATGGTGAGAATTTACTTTACTGTTCGGAATTAATTTATGTCATTTACAAAGATCTTGTTAACACTCCGAACTTCAAACCAAGAAAGATCCTGGGAAGATACATCTTTGATCCCAATCTGCTCTTAGAATGCGGTGAAATCATTTACAATAATCATCCGAAAATTGATAATGTTTCTTATGCTGATAATATAATTGCACATGATATTGAGCTCTTACCTGAATTAATATGATCTTAATAAAACACATTATTAAATAATTTCAGAATTCCTTATATAAAAACTATTTGTAATTTGTAATTTGTAACTTGTAATTTGAAATTGTTTAAAACTCCTGCGGCAGTTTTTTGATCTCAGCATAAGTAAACACCGGTCCGTCCTTGCACACATAGACATTACCAATGTTGCATCTTCCGCATTTTCCCAGTCCGCATTTCATTCTGTTCTCAAGAGTAGTATATACAAACTCATCTTTAAATCCAAGTCCGGTCAGCACAGGCATTGTAAACTTTATCATTACCGGCGGACCGCAAAGGATCACTACAGTGTTTTCAGATTCAGGCGCATTCTTTTTCAGCACAGCCGGAACAAACCCAACTTCTCCATCCCATGATGCAGTCTCCCCGCCCGGGTCCACAGTGATCACTGTCTTAATATCCTTACGCGATTTCCATTCTTTTATTTCCTGTTTGTAAATAAGATCACTTACAGACCTTGCTCCATATATTATAGTTATATTTTTATATTCATCTCTAAGATCAAGCACGTTATTAATTACACATCTCACAGGCGCTATTCCGATCCCGCCTGCTATGAATAAAATATTTTTTCTTTTAAATTCTTCAAGCGGAAACCAGTTACCATAAGGTCCCCTGATCCCGATTGTGTCGCCTTTGTTAAGCCGGCGAAGTGACTGTGTTACTTTACCGTAAACTTTAAATGAACATTCTATAAAATCTTTTTGAGTCGGAGATGATGCAATGCAGAAGGTAGTTTCGCCGTCACCGAATGCTGAATATTCAGCAAATTGCCCGGCTTTAAATTCAAATCTGTCAGCCCTATCCGCATCCCTGAATCTTAACCTGAATGTCCTTGTATCCGGCGATTCGTCAATGATCTCTTTTATCTCAGCTGTATACGGCATATAAATGTTGTTCATTATTTTAACTCCTTCTGATCATTTTTACAATTTGAAACGATCTCTTTTATATCAATACTCACCGGACATCCTCTCGAACATCTCCCGCAGCCCGTGCAAAGAATTTCTCCGAATTTATTCACATAGTATCTGAATTTATGATTTACTCGCTGCCTGTATCGTTTACTTTGAATGTCTCTCGGATTATGACCTGAAGCATGAAGAGTAAAATTTCCGAACTGACATCCGTCCCAGTTCTTCATTCTTCTGCCTTCTGTATAACTATAATCTTCATCCATTATATCAAAACAATGACATACGGGACAGACAAATGCGCACTGAGCGCAGGACAGGCAAAGGTTTCCTACTCCTTCCCATTTTGGACTTTCAAAATTCTCCCCAAGCCATTCATATACCTCACTGCTGTCAAATGCAGTTTCAGGCAGTTTAACATTTTCAGTGATTCGCTTTGACCGGTTTTCATCACCTGATTTCAAATGTCCGTTATACGGGCTGATGAATTCTTTTCCCTTATCAGTAATTATTTTCAATGCGTAAGTATTTGCATCAAGCGGTATCAGAAATATGTCTGAACCTTTTTCAGAGACAGGAGAAGATCCTACTGAAGTGCAAAAACAATACTCATCAAATTGAGAACACATAAGTCCTATCACTATAAAATTCTTTGCTCTCATATTAAAGAAATCATCACTGTAATCCCAGTTGAAGAGATGTTTCATAATGTTAAGCGAGTTAGCATCGCATGGTTTTGCTCCGAGTATGACTATTTTTTTACTGTCGATGTTTACATCAATAAGCTGCACATCATTTTTACTTCTCTTATAATAAAGCACCGGTTCGGTTCTCGGAAAGACATAAGATTTATAAGAAATCTTCGAAGGTAATGCCGATGCGTCAAGATCTATTTTGGAAACATCCTTTACCACAGAATAATCAGCTGCACCCGGAGTTAGCAGCGTATTCCCTTTTTCAATAACATCCTGACAGATCTTCAGAAGATCATCCCTTGAAATAATTTTCTCATCCATTTTAAAACTCCCCTGAGTTTTTAATTTTTTTCCGGTTTAATTTTTTTACATAAACAATTCATCGTTGTCCTTCTCATTATAACTTCCAACAAGTGTCGGTGTTTCCAGACTTCTGCCTGATACAAAAGAAAATAAGTTTTTCGCTTCCATTGACATTTTTCTGTTTATAAGCGACAGAGGAATATCCGCCGGGCAGGCGCGGTCACATTCTCCGCATCCTGTACATCTTCCGCTGAGATGAAATGCTCTGATCACATTCCATGCGAAATTTCCTCTCTGATGCGAACTAGTTTCTATCCAGCACGGAATGGTTTTATCCGTAATGCATCTCTGACAGTAACACAGCGGACATACTGCGCGACAGGCGTAACACTTTATGCATTTGTCAAACTCACCTTTAAAAAATTCAAACCGCTCATTGTGCGGCATACTTTCTATCTCCTTAATTCTTGCAATAGCAGTATCACTTGCCTGCGGGGTTTCCATTACTTCCCCGAATAGTTTATCATAGTATAAAGGCTTGTGAGTTTCACATGTAATACATTTTGAAGCAAGATTATCTCCGTTAAAATCAAAGCCGAAATCTTTTGCTACTCCGTGACAGTTAAAACTTATGATATGAATAGTATCCCTGTCAATCTGATTTTCCTGAATCAGCGCAACAATAGAATGCACATCGCATGGTTTTGCTGTTATGGCAAGCTTAAGAACTTTGTCATTTTTTTTGCATAATAATTTTATCCGCGCCTTCGTAAGATATACAGCAAGATTATTCAGGCAGTATTCGTTGAAAACAAGCGCGGAAGTTTCTTCAGGATCAGTAATAATTACGGGCTTTGTTCTTTTTGCTGATACCTGCCTGTATCCTATCACCGCTGCGACTTCACCACTTTCCAGTAATTCTCTTGCATGTTTTATCAGCTCATTCATTATACAGTCTCCTTATCAGAATTTTCCTGAAATACCGGCTTCAGTATTTCAAAAGGTTCTTCAGGAAAATCAATTGTAAACTCTGAATTCATTTTTTTATAAGCCGTAAACGGTCCCATAGCTTTTATATCTTCAGTAACTTTTGTGATCACATCAGCAAACTTTTTACCTTCCGATGCGGAGATCCATGAGAACTGCAGTCTGCCTTTTTCAATGCCTATAAAGTCCATAAGCTCATGAAAAAAATCCCACCGTCTGCGCGCGTGGAAGTTACCTGCATTATAGTGACAGTCATTCGGATGACATCCTGACACAAGCACTCCGTCAGCTCCGCGTTCGAATGCTTTGAGAATAAATACAGGATCAATACTGCCGGAACACATCACCCGGATTAATTTACAATTTGCGGGATATTTTAAACGTGAAGTCCCTGCAAGATCAGCACCGGTATATGTGCACCAGTTGCAGACAAAAGCCGCTATCTTCGGTTCCCAGTTTTGCTTATCCATCACTATTCTTTTAAAATAACATTAATAATAAATTTATTTGTCATTTGAAATTTGCAATTTGAAATTTCATAAAGCCGCTATTTCCGCAAAGATCTCTTCGTTATTAAATCCTGCGAGTTCAATTGATTTCGAGAGACAAGTCGCCGTGCATGTTCCGCAGCCCTGACATACTCCCTGATTAATGTATGCGACTTCTTTATATACTATTCCGTTCATGTCTTTTACATCTTTTACTTCCACTGCTCCGTACGGACAGACTTTCATACAATAAAAACATCCTGCGCAAATATCTTCATTTACTTTTGCGACCACCGGTTCCCGTTCAAGCGTGTCATTTGCAAAAAGTATGATCGCTTTGCTTGCAGCTGCTGAAGCCATAGATACCGATTCAGGAATATCCTTCGGAGACTGACATGCGCCTGCTAAAAAAACTCCGGCTGTCGTGCTTTCCACAGGTCTTAACTTCGGATGAGCTTCGTTGAAAAATCCGTATTTATCATACGGGATACCGATCGTTCTCGCAAGTGATTCCGCGCCATCCTGCGGTATCATTGCAGTTGCAAGCACAACCATGTCCGCGTCAATTTCGACAGGCATTCCCGCAAGCGTGTCTTCTCCCTTGACAATATACTTTCCGTCCTCTTCATAAATTCTCGAAACTCTGCCGCGGATATATTTCACTTTATCCTCTTCTATCGCTCGTCTTACAAACTCTTCATACATTTTTCCTCCGGCGCGGATATCCATATAAAATATATATGCTTCGCCGTCATGAACTTTATGTCTGTACAGCATTGCCTGCTTTGCAGTGTACATGCAGCAGATCTTGCTGCAGTAAGATATACCTTTTGAATCATCTCTTGAACCGACGCATTGTATAAAAGCAATTTTTTTCGGCACCCTGCCGTCAGAAGGACGCTTGATCTCACCGGAAGTAGGACCTGAAGCGCTTGCAATCCTTTCGAACTGAAGTCCGTCTATCACATCCCTGTATTTTCCGTAACCGTATTCTCCATATCCTTTATATTTAGAATCTCCGGATTTCTTTTCTATATTATACAGCTTGAATCCAGTTGCAACTATTATCGCCCCGACATCAGCAACATGCATTGTATCTTTCTGAGCGAAATCAATTGCTTCCCTGTCACAGACTTTTAAACACATTCCGCATTTACCTGTTTTATAATAAGTACAAACTGTTTCGTCAATAACAGGGATATTGGGAATTGCCTGCGGGAAAGGAACATAGACAGCCGGACGGAAAGCAAGATCTTCTTCGAATGAATTATAAGCTTTTTTCTTTATGGGACATTTTGTTATGCACATTCCGCAGCCCGAACATTTATCTTCATTGATGTGCCGTGCTTTCTTTTTTATTGTAACTTTAAAATTACCGATGAATCCTTCAACTCTTTCTACTTCGGAATACGTCATCAGCTTTATCTTAGGATGCTGATGAACTTCCACCATACGCGGAGTCAGAATGCACTGCGAGCAGTCAAGCGTCGGAAAAGTTTCAGAGAGCTGACTCATATGTCCGCCGATTGATGGTTCTTTTTCTACAAGTACAACTTCGTAACCCGCGTTAGCAGTATCCAAAGCTGCCTGTATGCCTGCAATTCCCCCTCCAATGACAAGCACTCTTTTTGTAACAGGAACTTTGATCTTTGTCAAAGGCTTGTCACGTTTTACTTTTTCGATCGCCATCCTCATCAGTTCAATTGCCTTACGGGAAGAAGCTTCTATATCATCATGAACCCATGAACAATGCTCACGTAAGTTTGCAATTTCAACCATGAATGGATTTATACCTGCAGAGACAGCGGCGTTCCGGAATGTTCTTTCGTGCATATGAGGGGAGCATGAACCTACTACAATTGCATCAAGATCATACTTGTGTATGGCATTTTTTATTAAATTCTGACCGGGGTCAGAGCACATATATTTATAATCTACGGAATACTCAACACCGGAATAACCTCTGCATACATCAGCAACTCGCGGACAGTCAACAGTACTGCTTATATTCTCGCCGCAATGACATATAAATACACCGATTTTCATTTTTCAATCTCCTCATCCCTTTGCTGAATTATTCAATAATGTATCTGCATATTTAAAATTTGTATAATGAAGATCTATACCCAATTCTTTTTCATCCATTCCCAGTGACAATCCTATAAGTTCAGTCAGATAAAGTACAGGAAATTCCTTATGGTCCGGATATTTTCTCTTCATCGCTCTCTGCCTCATATCAAGATTAGTATGACACATTGGACAGGCAACCACCATTACATTTGCGCCGTGCGTTATTGCGTCATCTAAAATTTTTTTGGAAAGATCCACTACAATGTCCCTTCTAGCAATTGAATGCGCAGCGCCGCAGCATTCTGTTTTATAATTCCAGTCAACTGCGCCGGCTCCGGTTGCTTCAATAATTTTTTCCATCGACTCAGGCTCTTCCGCATCATCAAATTTGGTAATAGCTGCCGGACGCACAAGCAGACATCCATAATAACAGGCGGCTTTCAGTTCGCTTAATTCGCGTTTACGGTTTTCAATTATTTTATTAATACCGGACTTTAAAAAAAGTTCAAGTATATTAAATACTTTAATATCCTTTTTGAATTTCACGGATAATAGATCTTCTGTCTCCTTTCTGATACCGGAATGCTTTCCGATCTCATTCTGAGAAATGATCAGTCGATTGTAACAAGCTGCGCATGGAGCGATAATATTATCCAGACCCTGCTGTTCAGCCAGCATAATATTCCGCATTGCAAGCGCTGTAGATAATTTGTGATTTGTTACATGAGCTGATGTAGCTCCGCAGCAGGACCAGTCATTGATCTCGTCAAAAGAAATTCCGAGTTTATCAATTACTTTTCTGAGTGAAATGTCATATTCTTTTGCTGAACTTGTCAGCGAACATCCGGGGAAATATCCATACTTCATGATTACCTCCCGTTAAGAGGTTTAATTATTTTTTACCTGAAGTCTTTTTAAAAATGCTTTTAATTTCTTTTCTGTTTTTAATATTATGAGGCAGTAAATCCAGCTTACCTTTTAAGAACATTCCCGGAGCTGAATCTACATCCTGAAACAGATCTAGTGTTTTCATTTTGTATTCGGCTACAAGTCCGACTTCATAAGACCTGCCGTGATTTTTTATCTGATCCAGAAATGCTTTGTGAAATTTTAAAATATTTTCCTGTTTTACTTCAACTCCCTTTTCAATTGCAATTTCGCGTACTGCATCCATAAACTTCGCAAGATCAAATTCCTTCGGACACCTTACCGAACATGTAAGACAGCCTGCACAGAGCCATGGAGTTTCGGATTTTAAAGCTTCTTCATAATATCCTAATTGTATTAATCTTACAACTTTATTCGGAGCAATGTCCATATAATATCTGACGGGACAGCCCGCTGAACATTTTCCGCACTGATAGCAAAGACTCACATCCTGAAAAGTCCTTTCGGAAATTTCATCTGAGACGTTTCGTTCGTGAATATGAAATAATTTATTGTTATCCTTCTCCTTTTCTTTTTCTTTTGATGACTCCTGAAAAGGTCCGGTGGGTATAAAACTTGCCCGAAGTTTTTTTGCGTCTTTTAAAGTATCTAATGCCATAATTTCATCCGCCTTTCGACTCAATAGAAACTATTTTACATTCAATGCCTGAGGATTAATTAGTAGTGGTTAATTTTTTATAATCCTTCATTTTCTTTAACAAAAATAGTCATTTTTAATAAATAGAAATATGACATAGGTTATGTTTTTAAACTAATATAAAAAACCTTTCCAACAATTTTTCGCCTGATTTAAAGACTATTTTGAATGCAAAGATTATAAATGATTGCATTTTTGTATACAAAATTATAATTTTGTTAGAAATTTGTTAGAATTTAAATTAAATTTGTTTAATTCATTTTTATAAAAAATTTTCAAAATTCAGACTTATGAAAGGAGGGAGTTTATCGGAGAGACAAACTGTAATAATTTTTTAAATTCACTATTTTTACTTAACCTAAAAAAATTTTACAAATGAAAAAAAATTATTTTTTATCGGTTACACTGCTTTCTGTTTTTATGTTCTTCGGTTTTTCCAACAGCGACAATCCTGAAAAAATGACTTTCGATTATTCCGGTCCTCCTCTCGAAAGAGAATCCAGTCCGTATGTAACCGACAATAACAATCCAAATTCGTCAGCAGCTATTTACTATACTGATAATTTTGATCTTCCAAGCGATACTAACGGATTAAAAGCAAGAGGTTATCTTGTTTACTACAGAGGCAGTGGACCGCAAGCAGGTGGCGCTACATGGTTTCAGGGTAATCCAGCCGTATTTTCTGCATTCAACGGAGCAACAAACAGTTATGTCGGCGCTAATTTTCAGGTTGTTTCCGGTGTAAATAATATTGACAGCTGGCTTGTATTACCTGACGTCGGTGTAGTTGCAGGTGACATTTTAAGTTTCAGATGCCGTTCTGTTTTAAATGGTACTTTTCCTGATTCTGTGAGAGTAATGTACAATGACCTGGGCGGTTTAACTCCGGAAGCAGCAGGCTGGGTTGAATTAGGAAGATTTAAGGCTAGTACTGACGGGACTTGGGAACTGAAAACTTTTGTATTGCCTACCGGAAGTTTCAGCGGCAGTATTGCAATCAGATACAATGTAGTTAACGGCGGACCTGCAGGTGACAATAGTGACTATATCGGAATTGATGCTATTGAACTTGACGGTGACGGATTATTGCCTGTTGAACTTTCAAGTTTCGTATCAACCATTTCAAATAATAATGTAACTCTTAACTGGTCAACCGCATCCGAAACAAACAACTCCGGCTTTGACATTGAAAGAAACAGTAACGGTCAGTGGTCAAAGATCGGAAACGTAACCGGTAACGGAACTACTCCAATATCTAACAATTATTCTTTCACGGACAGAAATCTTACTTCCGGAATTTATAATTACAGACTGAAACAAATAGACTTTAACGGTAATTTCGAATATTTCAATCTGAACAGTGAAGTTAATATCGGTGTTCCTGCAAAGTTTGAATTGTCACAAAACTATCCGAACCCTTTCAATCCGTCCACTCAGATAAATTATAATTTACCTGTTGACGGGAAAGTAAGTCTGAGATTGTTTGACATGTCAGGTAAAGAAATTTCAACGATTGTTAATGAAGTTAAAACAGCCGGATATTATTCCGTAAGTTTTAATGCTGGTAATCTGCCGAGCGGTGTTTATTTCTATTCGATAGAAGCAAATGATTTTTCGGCAGTTAAGAAAATGATGCTTGTAAAATAAAAACTGATTTTATTTAAATACATAGCTATAAAAATTGAAAAGCCTGTGAGTATCAATATTCACAGGCTTTTTCAATTTAATGCCGGATAATATATATCAATTACTAATTCTCAATTCCGCATTTCTAATTCCAATAAATTATTTTATGCTGATCTTTTAAATTTATTATCAAGCTGAGAAAATTTTTCCAGCACCCATTCTTTTTCAGAAAATACTTTTTTAAGTTCGTATTCTATACTGAATTTTCCGTTTCTATTATCTAATAAAAGAAAACGGATCATTTTTTGAACAGTGTCAATAAAATTTTTATTCATTCTCTTTTCTTTAACTGACAATGTTTTATTCTTAACTAAGAAATGTCTGTATGTGTCTATCTGAGAAAGCGCATTTTCATAAAGACCAAGTTCGTAATATGTTTTAATCAGCATGTTCTTAAGATCTATTTTAAACATAAAGTGATCATACTTTACTTTATGAAAACTCTTCATCGCATCAGCGTATTTTCCCCTGCTGAAATAATATTTTGCGCAGCCGTAATTATATATATTAACTCTTCTGTCAGGAGACAGCTTTAATCTGGACTTTTTAATAAAGTCAAATGTCCAGGTATATTTCTTAAGTTTTAGTCCCAGAAGAAGAATTGTCCTGTAAAGTTCAACAGGCATATAAGTATTTAATGAAGATTTATAATATTCGTTATCAAGTATAAGATTAAAAATTTTAAATCTCTCTTTGTCAAAAAATATTCTTTTCTCTTCATTAGTGTCTGATCTGTCCATACAATACTTAAGCAATTGAATTGTATGAAACCGGATTTCGTCAGTATCAATTTTATTTATCTCTGCAAATACCAAATTTTTATATTCAAAATAATATTTTTCCTCATCAAATCTGGAAACAGTCAAATACAAAGCGCGGTAAATTTTTATGATCGTGGGATTTATTTTAGTACTATACCCTGAGATCACCAATTCAAAAAATTTCTCAAAATCAAATGAGTTAAACATTGAAAAAATAAAGTTCTTATCCTCTTCTATGGTAAACGTTCTTTTACGGACCAAAAGGTTTGTATATGTTTTTATCATTTCTATAGCAAAAAAAGAGGAAATTGCTGCACCTCTTTCTGTTATGTTATTAACAGATTCTGCTATTTCATCGATATTATTTTTTGGAACAAACACAATCTGATAGTTTACTTTATCAGCCATTAATTTCGCCTGATTTACAAAATATTCCGGATTGTAAACTTTAAGTATATCATTCTTTAATTCCTGCTTTTTCAAACTGGCTTTCAGAAGATTTTTAAGATTCTTGTTGATTAGCTCTTCCCTGAGCATATCATTCATTTCAAAGTTTTTTTTCTCAAAATTAATTATTGCCATAAATTTTTCCGCAATTGACAATAGATCAGAAAACAAATTCAATAAAGTCGCTTTTTTATAAACAGCGCCGGGACTGATCTTTGAAAATAATTTTTCCTCTGTAAGTTTTTTTGAGTTGAAATCAGGGTAAAACACAATTAGAGAATTATAAAGATCAATCAGCTTTTTGCTTTTATTAAAGAATGGCGAATTCAGAAAAAGACTGAATCTTTTCAGTTCATCTTTTGAAAAAGCTTTTAATACCTGTATTATGTTATATTTTTCCAAATAAATCTGCAGTTTTAAGCTATTTATGTTCCAATAAAAACTCATCAAAATATTGATTTATGCCAATTAATTCAAGTATTTATGGTAAATGATTAAATAAAAACAGATTTTTTATCGCTATTTTTATTTGAATATTTCTTTGATGTGAATTTTCTTTTTTACTATTATAGAGTTAAATAATTTTACAAATATGAGATAGTAATTAAGGGAAGGACTTTTATGAATTTTATTTCATTTCTTTTATAGTTTTCAAATATTCTTACTTTTATATAAAATTTATTAAATTGGATTCCAAAATAGTCTCTGATTAAATATTTTAATTCACAGGGAGTATTTCTTTTTGATCTTATACGATAATTGGACTTTCATCAGGACGGCACAGCAATGTAAGTATAAATTTTCAAATTATAGATTCGCCGGTTATCACTTCAGGTTTAATTTGTAACTAAGTACAGTCGCGCCTTTCTGATCAACTATCTCAAGCATCGCGTATTCCTCTTCACCAAAGTAAAAGCTAATTCTTCCGTAAGCATGACTGTCATCATTATAACTTCCCTGGTTCCAGATATTATAACCCGCCATCTGTATCAAAAAGCCGATCTTTGAATTTTTTGTATCAAGATTGGAACTGCTGATCTCAGGTATAAAGGAATTTACTCCGTCGTCAATATATGAAGAATGTGAATCGCCGCTTACCATTATTACATTTTCAATATTGTTATCTTTAATTAAATTTTTCAGGAACTCAATGTCCTCAGGAAATCCGGCCCATTTATCAACTATACCTTTTTGAATTTTTGGCGACAGCTGAGCGATTTTTTGATCTCTTAATGCATCCATATATCTGGGATTAAATATGACAGGTGAAATTATTACTTTCCATTTTGCATCAGAACTTTTCAAAGAATTCTCGAGCCATGTTTTCTGATTTTCACCTTCAATATCGAAACCGCTTAATATTGAATGACCGGTTGGAGGTTCAAATACTCCCTGCGAATTTATTGAATTCCCGTTGGCGCTTCTCTGCGTCCTTAGATCAAGCATAAAAAATTCAACATCACCGAATTTGAACTTCTGCCAGATCCCGTTATCAGGATTATCCATTTTGTAATGCGGGAAAAACATATCATATGCTTTTACGGAATTTGATTTGTATTCATTCGTACCGTCTGCATCATTACCTGCGTAATCATGATCATCATATAAATATGATACAGGCATTCTGCTTAAAACTTCACTGTTAAAAGGATAACTGTAATCATATCTGCTTCGGTAGGTTTCAGCAAGGAGGTCCATACTCTTATTATATCCTTTTCCCGGATTGCCGAAATCAGGATATGTCCAGTCCCCTATCTGAAGAAAAAAACGAAGTGAATCTTTTGCTATCACGGGAAATAACGCAGGAGTTCCAGAATTATAACCCTGCTGACATGAACCGAATCCGAATGAAAAATTTACATTCTTTTCAGACGGAAAAGTTTTAAATGAATGTATGCGTTCCGTAATATTATCATTCAGAAGTGCACGGTAAAAATATTTTGTGTCAGGTTTGAGATTATTGATTTCAATCTTTGTAAAATTAAATTTATTTTCATCCGAACTGATCTCATCAGAATAAAAAGATCCGCTGAACAAAGTATCCTCGGAAATTTCAAATTTTACTTTTGACTGACTTAACGGTTTCACCAAAAAAGTTGCAGAAACTTCCGTTACTGCTCCCACAAAAGGTCCTGAATCAATCAGGTTATCCTGTACATTTTTTTTTATTGCTGTTTCATTAGATTTTTTATTGTTTAGACCGGATGAGTTGGATTTATCATTTGATGCATCGCTTTTACAATGCGGTGTAAAAAGTAGAAAGAGGCTGAATAAAAAAATTCTGATCATATAATTAAATTAGTTTGATTTTGTAACACACTTTGTATCTATTTTTATCCAATACAAAGAATATATATTAATACTTTCCTTATCTCAGTGCAGTATATATCCATGTAAATGATTCTTTGAATATTCTATTCAGCGGAAATATTGTTGATCATTCCGTTAAATATGAATCCGTGAAATGGAAAGACAGCATACCAGTAAAGTCTTCCCAGCAGTCCCAGAGGTCTGAATGTAGCGGTTTGCGTCAGGACATTTTTTTCGTCAATTTTAAATTCCAGCCATGCTTCTCCTGGCAGTTTCATTTCCGCATAAAGCAGCAGTCTTTTTTCATCCTTTCTTGCAAGCAGCACTCTCCAGAAATCAAGCGTTTCACCTGCTGAAATTTCCGTTGCACTTTTTCTTCCTCTCCGCATTCCTACTCCGCCGAAAATCTGATCTATGAATCCGCGGATTTCCCAGAGCCAGTTTCCGTAATACCAGCCATTCTTTCCGCCGATTGTCCAGATTCTTTCAAGAGCTTTTTTCGGATCACTGACTTTGCGGTTTCTGATATCCTTATAACATCCGTTAACAGGGACTTCAATATAACTGGAAATTCCCTTTCTGAAAATGTTACTCGTCTGCGCATCTTTCCAGCTTGATATTACCTGATTTTGTTCGATCTTTCCAAAAGCAAGTTTGATCGATGTGTCATAATCAATCAGGGAAATGCCCAGCAGAGAATCTAAATTGTTCGGTCTGCAGATCACTTCAATCTTCATACTGTTTACCAGATTTTTTGCAAGAGCGAATGAAGTTGCCGTTACGAAATACAGCCAGTACGAAGAAATCTTAGGGGACATTACAGGCACTATAAATATTCGTCTTTTCAGCTCTCTGATCTTTGCAAAGCGCAGAAGCATTTCTTTATAACTTAAAATATCCGGTCCGCCGATATCAAAGCTTTTATTAAATGTCTCCTCTCTGTCAATTACTCCGTACAAAAATTCTATTACATTCCGGATAGCGATCGGCTGACACTTTGTTTTCAGCCAGCGCGGAGCTATCATCACGGGTAATTTCTCTACCAGGTCACGTATTATTTCAAATGAAGCGCTTCCTGATCCTACTATAATGCCGGCTCTTAAAGTGGTTAAAGCAAATGATGATCCTGACAATATCTCTTCAACATGCTTTCTGGATAATAAATGTTTTGATAATTCAGCTTCATTGACAATACCGCTTAAATAAATAACCTGCTTTACATTTGTATTCTGAATTCTGTTTTTGAAATTTTCAGCGCAGACCTTTTCCATACTTTCAAAATCCCCGCTTTGAGTTGACATGGAATGAATAAGATAATACGCTATGTCAATATCATCCGGAATATTCTTAAGACTGTCGCTGTCAAGAAAATCCGCTTCTATGATCTTAATATTATCAGCCTTGTAGTTTTGAATATTGAATCTGTTCTTATCCCTTACGCAGCAAAATACAATGTGACCGTTTTGAATCAGCACAGGAAGAAGCCGCTGAGCAATATATCCTGTAACTCCAGTTAAAAGAATTTTCATGATTTAATAAATATTCGAAACAAATTCATATTCTGACTGAAGACATTCCGCCGTCCACATGCAATATCTGTCCTGTGATCCACGCAGCTTTTTCCGAAAGCAGAAACTCCGCCATGCATGCTATATCATTTGCTGATCCAATTCTTTTTAACGGATGTCGCAGCGCATTTGCTTCCGCTTTTTGTTCTGAGTTTAAAAGTGAAGCTGCTAAAGGCGTATCAGTAAGAGATGGAGCAATACAGTTCACGCGTATCTTCGGAGCCAGCTCCGCCGCTAATGCTCTGGTAAAACCTTCAACTGCGCCTTTAGAAGCGGATATCTGTGTGTGAAATTTAAAACCCGTCTGCACTGCAACGGTAGAGAACAAAACTATTGATGAATTATCGGCTTTGATTAATTTCGGCAGTACAGACTGAATTACTTTTACAGCGCCTGTAACATGTAAGTTAAAATCATTAATAAATTCTTCAGGCTTGATTCTCGAAAAAGGTTTGAGATTCATACTTCCGGGACAATAAACCACTCCGTCGATTGAGTCCGGCATATAATCAAAAGATAAATTTTCATCTAATACATTCAGATAATTATAATCAATAAATTCATTTTCTGATTCCGGTTTATTTTTGCAGTAAGTAGCAAAAATCTTTTTACCTTCTTCGGATAATTTTAAAGCGAGCTTTTGTCCAATACCGGAAGAAGCTCCTACTATTAAATATTTTGACATGTGATATACATTAATATTAAAAAAATTATAATTTTAACTTCAGGAAATTATTCCTGTCTTATTACTTTTATGTCTTCTGTTCCCAGTTTTTGCTTTAGCCATTGATTTAATTTTTCCAATTCATCCTCTATCATTATTTTTTCAGAGCTGTAAACCATTACAGTCTGAGCCTTTGCACTGTCAGTATTTTGATAAATCAAATGTTTACCAATAGAAACATCTCTCATTTCAGGGAAAAGGATCTGTACTTCCCTGATTATATTGGTATTATCAAATTTATATTCCGATAGTTCATTTTGAAGTTTGTTAATAGACAGATCCTTTTCAGTAATGTTTTTATTTTGATTACCGATTTCGTTAAGGATCTCACTCTTTAAGTCAGTAACATCCTGTTTTATATTAAGCTTGGTATTTTGAATTTCATATTCATTCAGTTTAGTGTTCAGTGTATCAATTTCTTCATCACTGAATTTTTTTGTTAAAAACGCTAAATCTATTTTTCTCGGATTTGAATTATAGCTTGTCCTTTTATAAATCAGAGTATAACCTTTATTTGATAATTCATTTTCTATAAATTTTTCTACATTCTGAGAGAATTTTTTCTCATTCAGCAAATTACTTGCTAAGAAGAAACTGGGAATTATCATGATCAGTATTAATACCGTTATACTATATCGGATTAACCTTTCATGCTTGGTATGTAAAGTATTTACCGGTTCGTATTTAAGATATTTAATGATTAAAAAGGTTGCTATACATATAAAAAAGGAATTTATAGTATAAAGATAAAATGAGCCTAAAAAATACTGGAAATTACCGATTGCTATTCCATATCCCGCTGTACATAGCGGCGGCATTAATGCAGTTGCAATTGCAACTCCGGGAATCGGATTTCCCTTTTCGACTCTGGTAATGGCAATTACACCGACTAAACCGCCGAAGAATGCAATCAGAACATCATAGATATTAGGTGAAGTTCTTGCCAGTAGTTCTGATTGTGTTTCTTTGAAAGGGCTTATGTAAAAATATAATGCCGAAACAAATAAGCCAACCAGTGTTGCAATGAATAAATTTTTAAATGATTTCTTGAGAACCTGAAAATCATATGTACCTAATGCAAAACCTGCTCCTACTATCGGACCCATTAACGGAGAAATCAGCATAGCGCCTATTATTACAGCGGTGGAGTTTACATTCAAACCAATAGAAGCGATTACAATTGCACATGCAAGTATCCACAGGTTAGCGCCGCGAAATGAAATGTTTGAGATTACATTGTCAAGTATCTTTTGTTTATTATCTTCACCGCTTTGTAAATTTATGAAGTCTAATATTTTATTATTCATTTTAATTTTTTTAAATATTTATTCTGCGGACAATGTATTTACGGGTTATATAATTAATTAAAATTAAATAAAATTCTTCAGCTATATTTTAAATTAAAAAGCGAAACTGACTTTTATACATTTATTATATGTATTTCGAAGAATCTAATTTAAAATATTTAATCACTGATTCGGGCTTCATCCAGATCCAGCTGTGACGATTGTTTCCGTAAAACTTCATCAGTATATAATTTCTCACTCCGCAGTTTATCAAGTTCATTTCTCTGCACATGTATTAAATCTTTAAGTATCTGATGATATTCTTTTAACGCAATTATTTCCGATCTGTCACATTCAAGCGAGTCAAGTTTTTCAGTTGTAAATGAGATTTGATTTTCCAGCTGAGTTTTCATAATAACTACAAGTTGGTTTTCAGCGGCACGGGGATCTTTTTCTATCACTTCATTGAGTTTCTGCATCGCAGCTTTTTTAAGACGCAGCTGAATACCGGCTTCCTGTTCTTCTTCCGGTATGATATCATCGATTTCTTCTACCTTGATAAGTCTAATGATCCATGGAAGCGCAAGACCTTGTCCGACAAGTGTAATAAAAATTACAATAACTGTAATGAAAATAATAGTATTACGCATTGGGAATTCCGCGCCGGATGGAAGTAAGAGAGGAATATACAGAGCTGCCGCCAGAGAAACTACACCCCGCATTGCGGCAAAGCTGACAAGGAAAGGACTTTTCCATCCCGGATTATTTTCACTTTCACGGATCTTTTTAAAAAGTATCCGCGGTAAAAATGCTGCTATATATGTCCATAAAAACCTGATAGCGATTATAAGAAATGATATCAGTATACCATACTTTAATCCGTCCATTATCATAGTTTCTGTCATGCCTTCTATTACCGAAGGCATTTCAAGACCGATGAGAATAAATACTGTTCCGTTTATTAAAAAAATTAAAGTACTCCAAACACCTATCGCCTGTAACCTGGACTGATAGTTTAAAATTTTATGCGAACGGTATGACAGATACAATCCGCCGCTTACTACAGCCATTACTCCGGAAAAGTGAAAATACTCAGCGCCTACATACATTATATAAGGAGAAAGTAAAGTCAGCGCCGTGTCTACGCTTGGTGTGGTTATAAAAAATTTGTGAATAGAATAAATTATTAAAGCTGCAAATAATCCGACTACGATTCCCATTCCCGCTACTATGAAAAAACTGCCGATCGCCTTTTGTAATACAAACTGACCTGTAACTACAGCTGCAAGAGCGAATTTTACGACGATCAAACTTGATGCATCATTTACCAGACTCTCGCCTTCCAGAATAGTTATTGCGCGTTTGGGGATTTTTAAACCTTTTAAAACAGAAGTTGCGGCAACTGCGTCCGGAGGTGAAATTATTCCACCAAGTAAAAACCCCAGTGCTAAAGTAAATCCGGGTATAAGTGACTCTGATACAAATGCAACTACCGTAGATGTAAAAAATACAAGACCAAATGCAAGCAGACTGATAGGACGCCTCCATTTCCAGAACTCCTGCCATGACGTGTACCATGCAGCTTCATATAATATAGGGGGAAGAAAAATAAGAAAGATCATTTCAGGATCAATGCTGATGTGCGGGATTCCCGGAGTTAGGCTGATGATAAGACCTGCAATGACAAGAAATATCGGATACGAGATCTTCAGCCTCTGACCTATCATTACGAAGATCAGAACTAAAAATAATAACCCGATTATAATAAACAGGTATTCCTGAACCATCAATTAAATATTAATTGTATTTTCTTTTCCTCTCTCAAATAAATTAAAAGCAGGTATCTATTCACGGCGGAGCAATACATTAACCGTCTGCGGAATGACATGACATACATCTGCTTCCACTTTAACTGTATCACTTACATAGGTTATGTATCCTGAGCATTCAGCTGTAATTAAATATTTACCGGGTCGCTCCCATGCTCCTGCAAAAGCGTTTCCCTGAAAATTCATTAACGTATCTGTATAAGTTCCGTCCTTTGCTGTAACCATAACTCCTTCTGATACAGGTTGATTTGTAGAAAAGTCCTTAACATAAACATTTAATCCGGCTCTCGCTTCAGCCGTACATAAAATATCAGTATCTTCGCTGCATCCGCTTAAAGAAAGAAACACTGCAAAAGTATTAATGAAAATGAAATATTTTAAACTTATAAATTTATTCAAGGATCTTTGTGAAATTTTAAAACATTTACTCATAGTATAATTTAAATCTTTATGATTATAGAATCTATGAATTGAGTATTTTTGTTTTGCGGCTTTTAAACTCTTCTTCAGTTAAAATTCCTTTTACTTTAAGATCGTAAAGTTTTTCAAGCTCGGCCGCAACATCAGTCTTGTTTTTCAGTTGTCCTGCAGCTATAGCTCCTGCTAATTCAGTTGCCTGTTTCTTTATCTGAAAATGTTTATACTCCTCCTGAATGTGGGTAATTGTGTCTTTAAGTTTCTTAGGATTACTTACATCATGATATACTGTCGATCCGATCTCTGCAGCTGTCTGGATCTGAACATTTCCGTAACGGAATATTTTACCCCAGAAAGTCTGGCTGCATGATACATTATTGATCTTATCAAGAGGACTTTCTTTTGTATTATGTGTAAACACACCTTCCTCATCTATGACACGCAAAGAAGTTACTACCCAGATATTGCTGTTTCGTTCAATGATCTTATAAGCCAGATAACCGACTGGTAAAATCAAAGCTATCAAAACATAACCTCCCAAATAAATGCACACTGCTGTAACTATTAATGCAATTAATACAGGCAGGATCAGTTTAAACCAGTGTTGTTTTGTGATGAGAATTACTTTCTCATCTTTTTTTAATTGTGTTTTCATTTATTTAGATTAGTACTGTGAGTTAATTATAATTAACACGAAATAATTTTTATACTTCAGTGTTCTATGAATATTTAAAAGAGAAAATAATAATTCATTTCAATAAATTAATTGCACTTTATTATCCGCAGTTCACTTTTTTAATATTATGATCAGTTAATTTAAAATAACACATGTACAATATACCTGGAATATTACTTCGCTCATTAGCTATCTTGATCTATGCCTGATATTCGAAATTTTTTATTATAAATTATTTGTCCTGCACGTCGTTATTCCAAGTATTGTATAAAGCGAGCAAAAGCTTACTATGCTGGTAAAGAAAAGCGCACCGGCCAGAACCAGCAAAATAATTCCAATAGTACCGGTTACAATATTTGCAAAGTAAAGTACTATAAAGATTACGGCTATCGAAACTCTGATAACCTTGTCCATTGTTCCCATATTTTTTTTCATTATTTATAATTTAGTTAAATTTTAGTTTGATCTATTTGTTTAAAGCAGAATCAGATTTTGCAGAATTGTAAATTGTGATTAAGGTATAGGTTTATATTGAAACTTACTTTAACAATTGATCAATTGATATGTTATAGTTATAAATTTATTTGATTCATTTATGTGAATATTAATAGTATAATAAAACTATTAAAAACTAATGATAGTAACCTCCGGTTTTTAAAGAAGTAAGTTTTAATTCGAAACCCGATGCAGTAATAGAATTTATTTAAGTTTGACTAAGGGATGATTTACTCCGTTGATGATATTTTTCACAACTATATATTTATCAAGACTTTCAAACAGCTGCGTAAGAGTTCTGAAGCCGTAAGTCCTTGAATCAAAACTCGGATCAATTTTTCTTAATGACAGTCCCAGTTTGGAAATATATGTATCTTCTTCTTCGTTGGTTGAAATTTCAAAAGCTTTATCAATAATACTCATATCCAGTTTCGGTAATTCTTCCTTTACAATTTCCGGTTTAGGAATTTCCGGCAGGCTTTCTATCAGACCTTTTTTCTGTTTTACTTTTTCTTTTCTAAATTCAGTTTTAGCTTTCACATTAACGATCTCCGGGATCAGATTTTCGCTGAACGTAAATATCTCACAGGATTTAACAAACGCTACTGGAGTTTTTCTCTGGCCGATGCCCATTACAAAAAGTCCTTCTTCTCTTATTCGTTTTGCAAGACCTGTATAATCACTGTCGCTCGATACTATACAAAATCCGTCAGCGCTGCCGCTGTGCAGTATATCCATTGCGTCTATGATGAGCGAACTGTCAGTTGAATTTTTTCCGGCTGTATACGAGAATTTCTGTATGGGATTTATTGAAAATTTATTTATAATGTCCTTCCACTTATTCATATGCGGTGTTGTCCAGTCACCGTATATTCTCCTTATTGTTGCTTTTCCGTATTTGGAAACTTCCTCAAGAATTTCCTTTATCAGTTTTGCCTGAGCATTGTCTCCGTCAATTAAAACCGCGATATTAAATTTTGCTTCGTTCAATAATTTTATGTTTAATTAATTCGATCCGGTTATAAATCCTGCAAAATGCAGCTATTTTGATCCGGTCATATATTCAATCACCGGATAAGATATAATATTCCTGTCTCTGTATATATTCATTACGGCATCATCTTTTGCGCTTAAAATCCCGTGCTGCAGTATCACGCATTTAAATCCTCTTTCCGCTGCGCCGTTATATGAAAACAATACGCAATTTTCAGCAGCGAATCCGCACAGAATTACAAATTCAATTCCGTTTGTTTTCAATATACCTTCAAGATCTGTATTCCAGAATGAATTTGAAAACGTTTTCTTAACATTCAGATCACCTTCGGAAATATTAATTCCTTCTATAATTTCATATTCATTTGCATTCGAATCATCCATTCCTTCTATATCCTGTACATGAATAACCAGCTGTCCATTTTTTCTCATTAGATCCGCTGAATAATTAATATACCTGCAGGCTGATTCGATCATTTTTTTATCTACAGATACTTCCAAATAAGTTTTCTGCATATCGATTATTATAAAAGCGGTTTTCATGAAGTGATTTTTTAAAATGATTTATATAGTTTTCAGATCTGAATATTTATTTACAAAAATTATATTTTGTAAAATAATTTTTTAGGTATGTAATTTCAACATTAATATTACTTTCTCCTTTATCAGGATTTTACTTTAAATTTATCGCATATAAAAAAACCGGCGATGACAGCTGAATCTGTCACCGCCGGTCCTTTATTTCTTTTTAACCAGCCGATTATTTCATAAATGTCATTTTTTTTACATCAGTAAAATCCGTTGTCTCTAATTTATAAAAATAAACTCCGCTGCTTATACCTGCCGGTGAAAAGTCATACCTGTACTGTCCTGCATTCAGAAATCCCTTATGAAGCGTTTCAATTTCCTTTCCGCTTATGTCAAATATCCGCAGCTCTGCATGTCCTGATTTCGGAACTGAAAAGTTAATTACCGTGGATGGGTTAAATGGATTCGGATAATTCTGACTTAAAGAATATCCATCTGGAAATTCAGAAGATATATTCTGAATACCGATAGAAACAGAAGCGTACTTAATTGTTACAATATCATAACCGGTTCCGCTGCCGATGCTTGATCCTGAAGTATAAGTATTTCCTGCTGCATCCGTTCCTATAGTGTAACCTACATCCATACTGTTTCCGGTCCCGTTATAATTTGCCGCCCATTGAAATACTCCCTCAGAATTATATTTTATAGTTGCTATGTCTGAATTATTATAACTGGAGCCGGTCATATAAATATTAGAAGAATTGTCTATTGCAATATCATATCCGGCATAACCGTCTCCTTCTGCATAAGTCCTGACCCATTTTTCATTTCCGGACGGATCATATTTTACAATGCAAAATCTGTATGAAAGCGGCTGGCCTGAGTTTCCTGTTTCACCGCCTACATATACATTACCTGAGTCATCTGTTACAACTCCTCTCGGTATGTCAGATCCGGAATTATATAACTTTGACCACTGTACTGCGCCGCTGCTGTTTATTTTCACTGTTGCAAAATCAATTGAATTTGTGCGCGTCCCGATTAATATCACATTGCTGTTAATATCAACCGCCATATCATAGTCAGTAACATTTGTGGTAAGTGAATCCCATTTAGTTGCCCAGACAAAATCCAGATTCTGCTCATACTTTAAAGCGATCACAGAAATTGCAGTTGAACTGTTTGCATATCCGCCTACAATAATTTTACCTGATCCGTCCAGCGCGATCTTCCTTCCGCCTTCGGAGCCTGCATTGTAAAAAGTCTGTCCTATCAATGTACCGCCTGAATTATATTTTGCAATAAATATATTATTGCCTCCGTTACCATACTCACCTGTTACATAAACATTTCCGTCTGCATCTGTTATAAGATCAAATCCACCGCAGTAAAAACCGCCAACATATTGAAACCTGTTTGCCCAAAGCTGTGTGCCGCCTGAACTGTATTTGATCACAAGCATTTCATTTGAGCCTCCGGAGTAAATTGCATTCTCACCGGTGATGTACACATTGCCTGATGCATCTACATGTATAGCCCTTCCGAATGCTCCGTTAGCTGAAGGCGCTATATAATTCTGAATCCAAAGTTGATCTCCGTTTGAATTATACTTTACTGTAAGCGCCTGAATATCCAGATTCAGACTTGTCTGTCTCTGTGAACCTGTTAAATATACATTTCCCTGTTCGTCAACATGCATGTCTCGGATATTATCAGTTCTTACGCTGTCTGAAGTAAATCTCTTTGTCCATTCCTCCGTCACCTGCGAATGTGAATATTCAGCGGAAATTATTATTGATATTGCAAAGATAAGAATATTTATTACTGATTTCATTAAAGATTACTCCTTTCAAATAAAATACCTCCCAATACTTCTTATGTAATATCTTCTAATGGCATTAAGAGGATTATTTTTTTGCGAAGTCCGGGAGGTAAAATTTTTTTAATCCTGATATTGCTGCCATTAGTGAAGCAAAAATATAGAGATCCGAAACTAAAGACAAAGAAAGTATTTTCAGATTTTAGAAGTTGATTTCCGTTGTTGTGTGTATTTACATCAAAAACATTATAAAATGTGACTAAATTATATTGTTTTTTAGAAGAGTATTTTAGAAGAGTGTGAGATATTCCGCGAAAATTATTTCAAACCTTTAATTATTCTGTCATTTATGAAAGTTATATTCTGAATTTCTATACTTCAAATAAAGCGAAGTAAATAAAATGTTTAATTATTATTACCCAAAATCATGTGACAATATCAGAAGAATTGAATAGATAACAGAGCTTATTAAAAAAACTTTATACTTAACATTTGAACCTTCCTTAGGAAACTCATCTTTTACACTATTAATAATTATGCTGCCAGCAATAAATCCGGTAGCTATATGTTCTATTTCTTCAGGGAACTTGGTTAAAATTCCTACAAGCCAGCCGGCGATAAGTGAAAGCATCATTACTAATTTAATATATTTAAATCCTGCCCCGAATTCTTTTATTGCAGAGTAATCAAGTGCTACCAGATGTACTGACATTGCTATTGTATAAAAAAATAATGCACTGTTACTATTTCCCCAGTATACAATCAGATAACTTATAAGAAAATTATTAAGCAAAAATCCGGTCAGATAAATTCCTGTCACCATATCTCTGCTTGAATGAGTTTGATTTTCAGCATGATCTTTTTCCCGCTTTGAGATTATAAAATTTTCAAGACCGAAAAAGAAAAGGAATCCTAATAGAGCGGTAAGATATATTATAATATTCTGCAGCTGAAATGCCTCTTCATTCTTTTTGTTATTATAAAACTCCTGAGCATCAGACAGTTCAGGAAGAAGGCTTACAAAAATATATGCAACTGAAATTCCGGCTGCTACGGAAACTAAATATTTTCTGTCAGATCTTGTGGAATTTACAAATCTGCCTCCGAAATAATATGCTATTATCATTATTAAAACGGCAATAAAAGAATTTAAATGTTCCATTTATTTTTATATATATTTTACAAACCGTCTACAATCAAATCCGCTTTCATGATCTATGTAATTGTTTATATTTTCCAATTTGATTCACTTTGCTCACACTAAAACAAGTAATTATTTGAAATTTATAATTTGCAATTATCTTTTAATGCATCTGAATCCAAGATGATTCATCCCTGTATCAATCATCTGCGGCTGACGCGCAGCCGGTCTGTATCTGAGACAATAGTTCGGCGCGCATAAATGCGATCCGCCCTTTAAAACTTTTCTGGGAATTTTAATATCCGGCTGACACTCGTCAAAGCTTCCGTCAGGAGAAATTACTCTCGGATTCTTTTCATCAGGCGTGCAGCAGGTTTTAAATTTTTCTGTCGTCTCATCAACATTCTTTATATACCAGTCGCATGTCCATTCCCAGACATTACCCGCCATATCATAAAGTCCGTAACCGTTTGGCGCGAAAGATCCTACGGGTGAAGTTCCTTCGTATTCATCTATAAGTATATTTTCCCACGGAAATTCTCCCTGCCATGTATTCGCCTGAGGCTTTGTATACTGAACGTCTAGGTCGCCCCATATAAAATTTTTTCCTTCAAGTCCGCCTCTGGCCGCAAATTCCCATTCAGCTTCCGTTGGCAATTCTTTACCCGCCCATTTAGCATAAGTTTCCGCATCTTCATAAGCGATGTGAACCACGGGATATTTTCCTCTGTCTTTGACCGAACTGAGCGGTCCTTTCGGATGCTTCCAGCTTGCTCCGGGCACCCATGCCCACCAGTTTCTATAGTCATTAAGATCAACAGGTCTGTCTGATTTTTGAAAAACCAGCGCACCGGGTATTAGATTTTCTACAGGCACTCCGGGATAATCTTCAGGATTCAATGGTCTTTCTGCAACCGTTATATAACCAGTTTCTTCAGTAAATTTTTTATAATCCTCATTTGTAACTTCATGTATATCCATATAAAAACCGTCAACCGTAACTTCCCTTAAAGGCTTTTCTTCCGGATAAAAATTTTCCGAACCCATAAGAAATTTTCCGCCGGGTATGCGGATCATTCCGTCAATTGCAGTTTCAGAAGATTGCTTTGTATTATTCATAATTATACATCACTCTTAAGTTAAAAAAATTTGTTTAATAAATTTATTTCAAACTATTGTAAGATTTATAGATAAAAAATACCTTACTCTCTTTTTAAAATATTATTCTGCATTTTAATATTTCTGTCGAACAATTTTCATTCAAAATAATATACCTTCACTGACAATGTCTGTGAAGGTATTTATAAACTAATAAACATAAGATATTTAATGAAGTCCTGCGCTCATTGCATCAGTGATCATTGCATCGGCCTGTTCTATAGTAAAGCTTCCAGCTGCCTGACTTGGCGGAAACTCTTTGAAAGTAGACATAAAATCTCCAATGATTTTCTGAGCCGGACCGAGAATATAAATTCTTCTGAACATCCAGTCATAATAAGTATTGGAAGTAATGTTCGCTCTTTCATATGGATCAGTTCTCAGATTGAACAGCTTTGGACATCTTAGCTTCACAAAAGGATTCATCCATATTTCTAACGTTCCCTGCATATGCTGCTCCATAAATACTGCTTTCCAGTTGTCAAATCTTAATCCAACTACTTCTCCGTCATCGTTAAAATAAATAAATCCCTGTCTCGGACATTCAGCTTTTCCGGTTAAATATTTTGTCTGATCAAATCCGTCTAAATGAACTTTGAACTTCGTTCCGCCTACATCCATCCCTTTTTTTAATTTCTCTTTTACACCTGGATCACCTGCAATGGAAAGAATCGTTTGAAACATATCAAGATGACTCATGATACCGTTAAGTTCTGTACCGGGTTTTATATGCCCCGGCCATCTGAACATTGCAGGCACTCTGAATGCTCCTTCCCAGTTTGAATTTTTTTCATTTCTGAAAGGAGTCATACCGCCGTCCGGCCATGTGTTCATATGCGGTCCGTTATCCGTACTGTACATTACAAATGTATCTTCAGCAAGTCCGAGCTCATCCAGCAAGTCAATCATCTCACCGACATTTTTATCATGATCTATCATAGTGTCGTGATATTCAGACTGCCATCTGCCTGCCTGTCCTTTGCTTTTTGGTTTAGTATGTGTCCATGCATGCATATGCGTGGTATTATACCATACGAAAAACGGCTCATCATCTTTATGGGCTCTCTTTATAAAATCCTTTGCGGCTTTACATGTTTCATCATCTATAGTTTCCATTCTCTTTTTTGTGAGAGGTCCGGTATCTTCAATTCTCTGTTTTCCGATCTTTCCGAATCTCGGATCAACTGTTTTGTCTTCTTTGTCCGATGCATAAGAATGTATTACACCGCGCGGTCCGAAGTTTTTTCTGAAATCGGGAAATTCTTCCTTCTTAGGATAGTCCTCATGCTCCGGTTCTTCTTCAGCATTAAGATGATAAAGATTACCGTAAAACTCATCAAAGCCGTGAACTGTCGGTAAAAATTCATTCCTGTCTCCCAAATGATTTTTTCCGAATTGACCTGTAACATAACCTCTTGATTTCAGCATTTGCGCTATCGTAACATCACGCGCCTGAAGTCCCTGCGGCGCTGCAGGCATTCCGACTTTTGAAAGACCTGTCCTGTAAGTGCACTGCCCGGTGATAAATGCAGATCTGCCTGCAGTACAACTTTGCTCGGCGTAATAATCCGTACAGATAGCGCCTTCTTTTGCAATTCTGTCAATGTTCGGAGTTCTGTAACCCATCATTCCTTTTGAATAACAGCTCAGGTTTGTCTGACCAATATCATCACCCCAAATGATGAGGATGTTAGGTCGTTTGACTTTTGGTTCAGCATTCTTAGTTTGTTTTGCCATTTACAATAATTTAGGTTTAAAAATATTTTGTTTAAAATACAATTTCTTGTAAACATTTTAATGTCATTAAAGGAATAAGAAAACAACGTCAAAAGATAGCACAAAATAATCATCATCTTTTAAAATCTAAATTTGTAGATTAAAAATTAAATTTTAAAACGTCTTATCAAAAACGCAAGTTTGTCTGAATGGCAAAATAAAAAGCTGAAGAAATTTTTGATATAAACAGGAGTAAAATATGAAGAATTATTTAAAAGTGCTAAAATAAATTTTAGCAGTTGTGAAGTAATTTTACATTAAAAAGTAATATCATTATTGGCAAAAACTTGAATTTTTTAAAAAACCCAAACATTAAATAATTCATTGAGAATTTTCTGTGAAGTTTAAGTAAGATATATGTTTTTTAATGCCATTTATTCTTTTGAATATCAACATCTGATATTCACAATTTGCCAACACATGCTTTCATTATCATCATCTTCAATGCAGCAGATTTTATATCTGTTGAAAAATATAATAGAAGGAATCTCGCCATCCGTACTTATATGAATAGTTTCAATAATTAATTTCTTCTAGCTATCCATGAACCCTTATAGATTGAATTAATTACAGTATCGCTGAATGTTCCAGATGCAAAACCGGCTCCCATAAGTTCCGTGAAAGACCCGCTTAAGTTTCCTCTGACAGAACCGGAGCAGTCATTTGCAAACCCTCCTGTGATCTGTCCGTTAGCGGAAACATCACCCTGAATATATATAGCACTATCTGTTCGGCTGAATGTAAGTTTACCGCAGAAAGCTCCAGTGTCCTGAATCGTAATATATGAATCCGCAAAAGAACTTCCGTCAGTATAGGTAAAAATGAATCTCCAGTTGCCGCTGTAAGGAACTATCTGTGAGACAGGTGTTTCACAACCGGTATTTAAGGAGAATATTATATAAGCGATCAGGGCAAAGCTGAATATTTTTTTTATGTTTTTCATTTTAAAATCCTCCCGTCCAGCCGATTGAAAAATTAATACTTCTGTTTTTGATACTGAGAACATCACTGACATCTTCAATACCTACTATGTTTGAAAGTCCGAGATCATATCGAATATCCAGCAGAAATCCTTTGTAAATGATGCCTGCGCCGAATATAAGTCCGGCATCAGTTCCGGATAAGCTTTTTGAAATATCTTTTTCTGTATTGAGATACTGGTAAAGAGTCTGATTCTCAATACTCTCAGTCGCGCTTAGTTTAATCGAAAGATATCCGCCAATATTTAAAAACGCTTTGCTGTCCGGTGAATTTTTGTTGAATAATATATTCAGCTGCGGAAGCAGTGCAAACTGAAGATAGTTGATTGTGTTTGTGTATGTCCTTTCTACCATAGTCAGATCATTGGAATAAAAAGTATTCACTTTTGTTACTCCGCCTTTGTTTGCATACTGTCCCTGGAATTTAATTCCAAAATTCACATCAAAGTCATAGATTACAAACATTCCCAGGTTGAATGCTGTTTTTGTGCTGTTTGAATATGAAGTATCAAATAAATTGTTGTTATCTTCAAACTCATATGAATTAGTATTCAGACTTACACCTGAGAATATTCCGAAACTTGTTTTTTGATTTTGCTGCGAAAATGCAGCAGAGGAGAATATGAACAGAAACAAAACCGGTAACATGTATTGAGTTTTCATGTCTGGGGTATTTAATTTCTTTGGGATAAATTACTAAATCAGTTAGGTAAGGATAAGTCATATTTATTTTCCTAAGTGAATTTGAAATGGTGATGCTGTACATTGAGATGGTCGCCGGAGGGTTACTGCCGGTGAAAACTTACAGTAATTGAATCACCAATATATAAAGGGCTCTGCCTATCAGAGGTTACACAAAAAAATATCATGTAAGAAGTAATTAAAAACAGAACCCTTATAAATAGTTTTTGATGTTATTCTTTCTTATAAATGGATTTACCATCTTTTATGGTTTCCATAATTTTAATATCCCTGATTTCCATTGGAGCTGTCTTTAAAGGATTTTTATCAAGGATTACAAGGTCAGCCCGTTTTCCTTCTTTAATACTTCCTTTTGAATTCTCTTCCTCATATTGCCGGGCAACATTAATAGTCATTGCCTGCAAACCTTCATAAGGTTTTACAATTTGGTCAGTTCCAACTTTTGCCCCTGCTCTGGAAATCCGGTTCACGGCAGACCATAACATCATCATCTGGTCCAGCGGAGCAACAACAAAATCAGTGTGATTTGTAGGTTTCATTCCAATATCAATAGCATCCCGCACAGGACTAATGTATTGCGCCTGTTCAAAACCGCGGTTATTTAAATGCGCTTCGTAGAAATAATAAGTATGAAGTGTATAGAAGGAAGGACGAATATTGTATTTTACAAAGTTAGCCATCTGATCTTTTCGCATAAACTGTGAGTGAATGGTAGTTACATTCCATGGTTTTGTATAGTCACCCTGGCGGGCAAACTCATACGCCGTAAGGAAAGCATCGATGGAAGCGTCTCCGTTACAATGCAGATTAAGCGGTACATTCATTTCATATACTTTTTTGACCATCTGATTTACCATATCCTGCGGGAATGTAAGTTCGCCTTTCCAATCCTTTTCACCGCCCGGACCGCCGGTAAGATATGGTTTTGTAAAGTAGGCAGTCTTACCCTGCGGTGATCCGTCAATTGTAATTTTCACTCCTCCAACTTTAAATCCATTTTTGTATTTACCCCATTCTGTTTTTGGAAATTCAACCAAGATTTTGTCCAGATCAGTTATAAACGGATATGCAACAACATCAATTATATTTACTCCAGCATCTGAAGCACGCTTTATAGTTTCCATTTGAGGAAGATGTGTTGCGCCTTCATGTGCAGTTGTAATTCCGGATTCTGCATATAACATCTGACCGGCTTTTGTCCAGGCGATTTCCTGTTCTTTAGTCATTGGTTCTGTTTTTTCAAAAATTGGAAGGAAGGCAGTTTCCATTATTAAACCGTATGGTTCATTAGTTCCGGGTTTACGGACGATCACACCTCCGGGAGGAGTTTTAGTTTCCGCATTGATTCCGTAAAATTTCATTGCAAGACTGTTCAGTACACATCCGTGCATTGAAACGTGATCTACTCTCACAGGATTATCCGGAAATGCTTTGTCAAGATCATCACGGTTCAATAATTTTCCGTCAGGCATTACGTTTTCATCATATCCGTAACCCATGATCATTTCACCTTTTGGAATTTTACGTTCTTCTGCAAATTTTTTCAAAGCCCCAACAATACTTTCAACATCTTTAGCCGGACCGGACGGAGGCGCATACAGTTTACACTGATTCGCTACAAGCAATGAATTTATGTAATGACTGTGCGCATCAAGAAATCCCGGCAGCATTGTTTTGCCTTTGAGATCATTCATTTTAGTGCTGTCGCCTTTAAGCTTTTCAGCATCAGCTTTTTTTCCGACAAAAATAATTTTGCCGTTCTTTACTGCTATAGCTTCTGCATATTTTGCGCTGTCGCCTTCCATTGTAATAATGTCACCGCCGAAATAGATGGCATCGGCAGCATCTTTGTTAGAAATTTTCTGAGATGATTGGTTACAGCCTGCAATAACAACTGCAAGAATTAAGACAAGTAAAAGATTTCTTAAATTCATTAATTTAATTTTGTTCGTAAATTTAAATATACACAAGTATTCTCAAATCAACTTTCCCGGGATAGGAACCCGGGAAAGCGAAAGACTTAAATCAAAAAATCTAACATCTAAAACCCAATAAATTCCAAATCCGAAATCCTAATCCGCCTGAGGCGGACCAAATGCTAATATGAATCGATTACCCTTTAGAACTCATTACAGTTTCCATTACTCTGTCAAGATTAAAGCTGCCCGGCTTCTGTCGCGGCGGGAATTCCTTAAAGCTTTGAAGCCATTTTCCAACATAAGCTCCGGCAGGTGCAATCATAAACATATGTTCTATTAA
>Ga0138256_10000188_pt1 | contig 73577 bp, 53 predicted proteins | sample KNB2016incub_MG_FD_105486 | JGI IMG/M metagenome (GOLD analysis project Ga0138256, IMG submission 105486) | Active sludge microbial communities from wastewater in Klosterneuburg, Austria - KNB2014incub_MG | ecosystem: Engineered > WWTP > Activated sludge > Unclassified | place: Austria...
AATGGTCCATCGAACGTGAGCTGGTCGCCCGACGGCAAGTGGATCGCCTTCGCCAGCCGAGTGGACGACGACGCCGAGTTTGCGGGGGTCGCATTGCCGGCCAAGCCGCCAGGCGCAAAGTGGACGGGCGACCCGAAGGTGGTGGAGCGTGCCTCCTGGCATCGCGATCGAGTGGGCTACACCGACACGGGGTGGACGCACCTGTTCACGGTGCCCGCGGAAGGCGGCACTGCGCGGCAACTCACCGATGGCAACTGGAACCACAACGGCGTGGCGTGGAGCCCGGATAGCCGCGAGCTCTACTTCACCTCGTACCGGGCAAACGATTGGGATCGTCCGGCCAACTGGAAGGAGTCGGAGGTCTACGCCGTATCGGTGGGCGATCGTGCAATCCGGCGGCTCACCAACCGTCGCGGCCCGGACGGGAGCCCGGTCCCCTCGCCGGACGGACGGCTCATTGCCTACATCGCCGGAGACGAGCATCGCGACACCTACCGCAACTCGAAGATCTGGGTGATGAACCGCGACGGCTCGAGCCCGCGCCTGATCTCGGGCGACTACGATCGCCAGTCGGGCGACCTGCAGTGGGCCCCGGACGGCAGCGGGCTGTACTTCAGCGTCTCGCGCGAGGGCTACGAGAGCCTGCACTTCGCGTCGCTCAAGGGAGGGGTCACGCAGCTGACCGACGGGAAGCAGATGCTCGGTCTCTCGTCGTTCGCCACGAACGGCGTCGCGGTCGGGACGATCGCCAGCGCTTATGAGCCGGGCGACATCTATCGCTTCACCCTCGCCAATCCGAAGGCGGTCACCCGCCTGACGAGTGTCAACGACGACGTGCTGGCGGGCGTCAAGCTGGGCGACGTGGAGGAGATCTGGTACCCCTCGACGGACGGCTTCCGCATCCAGGGGTGGATCGTGAAGCCGCCCGACTTCGACCCGTCGAAGAAGTACCCGCTCATGCTGTCGATCCACGGCGGACCGCACGGGATGTACAACGGGACCTTCAACTACGCCTTCCAGGAGCACGCGACCAACGGCTACGTCACGCTGTACACCAACCCGCGCGGCAGCACCGGCTACGGGACGAAGTTCGCCAACGCGATCAACCACGACTATCCCGGTGCCGACTTCCCCGACCTGATGACCGGCGTCGACTCGATGATCGCCCGCGGCTACATCGACGCCGACAACCTCTTCGTCTACGGCTGCTCCGGCGGCGGGATCCTCACGACCTACATCGTCGGCAACACGACGCGTTTCCGCGCTGCCTCGGCCAACTGCGCGATCGTCAACTGGATGTCGGCGATGGGCACGTCGGACGCGATCAGCTACACCGACACCTTTGACAAGCCGTTCTGGGAGGACCCGAAGGAGTGGATGGACCGCTCGTCGATCTTCTACGTGGGCAACGTGAAGACGCCGACGATGCTCATGACCGGCGAGAAGGACATTCGCACGCCGATGGGGCAGGCCGAGGAGTACTACCAGGCACTCCAGTACGTGGGCGTGCCGACGGTGCTGATCCGCTACCAGAACGAGTGGCACGGGACGACGTCGCAGCCATCGAACTTCCTGCGCACACAGCTCTACCTGCGGAAGTGGTTCGAGAAGTTCGGCACGCAGCAGCGGAAGCCGGTCAGTTGATGATGGACGTCCCTCGCCGCTGTGCGAGCGGAAGGTGTTCGACGACATCTCTGAGGGAAAAACCAACCATCGCTTCGCCCGCCTACTTCACGCGATCGAATCGCACGCCGCGTACCCGTCCGTCGTTGATCGTGAAGCCCGTCACCTTGCCGGATCGGTCACGCGTGAACTGGCTGAAGAAATTGTAGTTGACCGTGAAGGCATCCCTCCACGTCGGCACCATCACCAGCTCGCCGAGCTTGCGATGGCGTAGGACCAGCCCAGAATCAGTCACGGCCAACGTGTAGCGCACGTCCAGTTCGTCGCTCTCGTACGTGCCGGCGAAGGCGGCCAGCGCCGCTCGGTCCGGAGTGAACTCGGCCTCGCGCCTAAAGATGAGTTCGCGCGTGCTGCGCGGGATCTGCTGCACCGCCGTGACCACTCCCCCGGCGGAGCGCAGCACCAGCGCACTGGCGCCAGTGCCGATGCGCGCCGAGGTGTCACTGGTCGTGGCAAGCATCCGACCGTCCGATAAACGCAGCGTGTCGTTGGTCAATCGGATGCGCATCACCTGCTGGCTGAGGGTGTCACGGTAGATCCCGACCCACCGCTGCCTGGCCGCAACGGCGACGGGGCGCATGACGGTGTCGATCGACGCCTCCTGTCGCGGCGCCGCTGCGCCGAGCAGGACGTCGGTGACTCGACGCAGGAGGACGCTCGGGACAGCGGTGCTCGCGTTGCAGAGCACGGCGGCGGCGATCCCGCGCTCGGGATAGCGTTCGACGTGGGCTCGGTAGCCCGCATCGGCACCGCCATGGCCAACGGCCTGAAGGCCGCGGTAGCGGTTGACGGTCAGGCCGTATCCATAGCCGGTCGACGTTCCATCGTTGAGCACTGCGCTCGTCTGCGCTGCGGCGACGAGCGCCGATGTGCCGACGATCGGGTGGTCGAGGTTGGCCATCCACTTCAGCAGGTCGCCCGACGTCGTGAAGAGCGAGGTGGCGCCGTAAGTGTCGAAGACCGGGATCGAGATGCTCCACCCTCCGCCGTCCCGCGGCTGGTAGGCAGACGTGCGGCCCGCCACGATCATCGTGTGGTCGTCGTGAAAGTGCGTGTCCCGCATCCCGAGCGGAGCGAAGATTCGCGCCTGGGCGAAGTCGCGTAGCGATTGTCCGCTCACGCGCTTCACGATCACGGCCAGCAGCGTGTAGCCGGTGTTGGAGTAGATCCACTCGTCGCCGGGCTTGAAGTTGACCCCGCGCTGTCGTGCCACGATGCCGAGCACATCGTCCTCGGTGATGACGTCGTCTTCGCGCCAGCCGGCGTAGGCCAGCAGCTGCCACTGATCACGCAGGCCCGACGTGTGGTGGATCAGGTTGCGGATCGTGATGCGCGGTCCGTAGTCCGGCACCTCGGGCACGTAGCGCCGAACGTCGTCATCCAGCGTTAGGCGCCCGTCTGCGGCGAGCAGCGCGACCGCGTACGCCGCGAACTCCTTGGAGATCGACGCGACGTGAAAGATCGAGCCCGGCGTAATGGCGAGGGCATGCTGCAGGTCCGACATGCCGTAGCCGCGCGAGTACACCGGGCGCCCGTCCTGAGAAATGCCTAGCGAGCAGCCGGGGGAATCCGTCCGGTCCCATTGTGAGAAGACGGCATCGACGCGCGTGCGCGTCGAATCGGGGAGCTGCGCCCGCCCAGGCACAGGGATCAACAGGAGGGTCACTGCCAGCGAGCGGGGGACAGCACGGCGAGCAATCAGCATGCGGAAATCTGTTAAAGGAGTACGCCGAAGCTCACGCCCGGTGTACTCCGCGTCAATCGTTCCTTCGCTCGTCCGCTCGCCCGCTCGTCCGCTCGTCCGCTCCTCCGCTCGGCTGTGTGCCCGGCATGATGCCCAGCTGCACCCCCCTCTGTCGCAATCGCGTCGTGGATGCGGTGCGGTCCGATGCCTACTCGGCGCGAATGGCGAGCATCGGATCCACGCGCGTGGCGCGCATCGCCGGAATGAGGACCGAGACGAGCGCCGCCCCCCCCAGCAGCGCGACGGCGGTACCGAGCGACAGGGGATCGAAGCGGGTGACGCCATACAGCAGCGACCGCAGCGCGCCCGACAGCCCGATGCTCAGGACCAGTCCTGCCAGCAGCCCCGGGATCACGGCCGCCATGGATCCGCGAACAACCAGCCCGCGCAATCCGCTCGGCGTCGCGCCCAGGGCGAGTCGCACTCCCATTTCGCGCGTGCGCTGGGCCACCGAGTACGACACCACCGCGTAGATCCCTACCACGGCGAGGACGAGCGCGACCAGCGCGAAGGTACCCAGCACCAGCATGGTGAATCGGCGGTCGGCGACCGACTCCGCGACGAAGGCGCGAAACGGTGTGCTTTCAACGACCACCAGTGGATCGATGGATGCCACACCTTGCCGCAGCAGCGCCGGTGCGCTTCCGGGTGCCAGTGAGGAGCGCACCACGTACGTCGAATAGCCTGTCCGAGCCGCCGGACGTTGGCGGTGGTCGAAGTAGTACGTCTCGCGGAATTCATCCGTCACCGAGGCCCCGCGTACGTCGCCTACCACGCCGATGACGACGTGCCATGGTTCGTCCGACACATCCATCCCGTTCGGGCGCACCCGCTTCCCAATGGGATCTTCGCCCGGCCACTCCTCCTTCACGAAGGCTTCGCTTACCACCACGACCGGCGCGGCCGCAGCGTCGTCGGCCGGGCCGAACACGCGGCCGCGTCGCAGCGGTATGCCCATGACGCTGAAGTAGTCCCCGCCGATGACGCGGTATACGCTGCTTCCGGTGAACGGGCCGCGTGGATCGTGCGGCTTGCCTTCCACCTCCATTCGACCGTTGGGATTGTTCCCACCAAGTGGTGCGACGTTGATGAAGCCGGCCGCGCCCACTCCCGGCTGCATTCGCAGCTGCTCGAGCACACGCGCATGAAACGTCGGGATCGCCGTCGTGTTGCGGTCATAGGTGGACGAGGGGAGATCCACCGCAGCGGCCGTCACCTGGTCCGGATCGAAGCCGAGGTCTGTCTCGAGCACGAGTGAGAACGAGCGAATGAGGAGCGCCGATCCGGAGAGCAGGACGACGGCCAGCGCGACCTCGGCGGCGACGAGCATGTTCCAGATGCGAAGCCGCCCCCCTTCCCCGGTCCCTCGCGTCCCTCCGCGCAACACCGCGCGCGTCCCCGATTCCGAGAGACGCAACGCAGGGAGCAACCCGAAGAGGAGGGCGGTGACGACGGACACGATCGCGGCAAAGGCCAGGACCCATCCGTCGATCGGCACATCGGTCACCTGCAGCGTCGGCGGTGCCTGTGTCGCCAGCAGACGCAGCATCACTGCCGCCACTCCGAGACCCGCGAGGCACCCGAGCACGGACACGAGAACCGCCTCGGTGACCAGCTGCCGAACCAGCCGGCCACGCGTCGCGCCTAACGCCGAGCGTACCGAGAGCTCCGTCTGGCGCGCCGTACCGCGGGCGAGGCTGGCGCTTGCGAGGTTCGTGCAGGCCGTCAGCAGGAGGATCGCTGACGCCGCAAGCAGGAGGTAGAGCGGCGTGCGCGACGTCGCAGTCATCGCATCCTGCAACGGCGTGATCGTCGACCCGACGGCGTCGAAGTCGGGATAGTACTGTTCGTTCAATCGCGCGAGCACCTGGTCGACATCTCGCTGCGCTGCAGCCGGCGACACGCCGAGCGCGAGTCGACCGATGGTGTCCCAGCGGTGTGACGTGTGACTCTCCGACTGCTCGATCAACTCCATCGGTTGCCAGACCTGCGTCCCGCCGGGGAAGTCGAACTCGGCGGGCAGGACGCCGACGACCGCGAAGTCCTGGCTTCCCCGCAGGCGCACGGTGTCCAGCGACGACGGCGCCCCGAGGACGTCGCGCCAGAATGCAAAGCTCACCACCACCACCGGCACGGCGCCCTCGACATGCTCGTCGGGGAGCGGAAGTCGCCCCATCACCGGGCGGAGCGGGAACGCCTTGAAGAAGTCGCGCGAGATCCACGCCGTGTTGACGGTGAAGCCGCGATCCGTCCCGATCACCGTCGACGTGCCCGCGCCGTACTCCGCCAGCGCGTCGAACGATCGCGATTGCTCGCGCAGATCGAGGTACGTCGCGTACGCAAGATTGGCCCACCCGCTCTCGTGCCGCTCGGTCATGGTGACGAGTCGATCGGCGTTTTCGAAGGCCAACGGTTGCAACAGCACACGATTCACGATCGAGAAGACCGCGGTGTTCGCACCGATGCCCAGCGCGAGGGTGAGCACCGCTGCGGCCGTGTAGCCCGGGCTCCGACGCAGCAGCCTGGCGCCGAGGCGAACATCCTGGCGAAGGGCGTCCCAACGCCGGGCCCGGCGATTGGTCGCGCGCCGACGCGACTCGATCTCGCGACACTCAGCCTCTACCGCCGCCTTGTCCCCGAAGAATTCGCGGGCCGTCGCGCGCGCGTCGTCGGGCGTCATCCCGCGCGCTTCAAGCTCGGCCGCCCTCGCCTCGATGTGGAACGCCACCTCCCGCCGCACGTCCTCGTCCACGGGGGGGATGCGCGACATCGGAAGATCGTCGTCGTCGCGGCTCATGCGATGGACCCTCGGGGCCGGGCATCCAGCACGCGCGCAAAGACCGCGACATACCGCTGCCACGCGGCGACCTCCGAGCGCATCGCACGCCGGCCAACCTCGGTCAGGACGTACACCCGCGCATCACGCCCCGACTCACTCGTCTCCCACCGCGACGCGACCCAGCCCTTCTCCTCCAGTCGCCGGAGCGCGGGATAGAGCGCCCCCTCCTCGATCTGCAGGTCGTCGCCCGACGACTGTCGAATCCAGCGGGAGATGGCGTAGCCATGCGCTGGACCCCAGCCGAGGGTGCGGAGGATGAGGACGTCCAGCGTCCCCTTGAGGAGGCGAATCGGGGTGTCGCTCACGAGACGGAGGGCTGGAGGGACTCGGTGCCGGCCACCCAAGGCCGCGCATACATAAGACAGTTATGTATGACGCAGAGGTTTGAATGCCGCCCGAACCTTTCGCGACCTCTCCTTCGCCAACTCGTTCCAGACCAAGGGCAAGCGCAAGCGCCTGGAGCGCCCGCTTTGGAACCGAGTCCAGGTGCAGAATCTGCTCTTGTGAGGCGGCGCGTGTCATGGTATTCCCGGGCGAGGCGGGTCTCTCACCAGATGTCGCGGTTCCCGCCGCGTTCGCGACCGTCGTCCCAACTCCTCGCCTTCGGAGGCACTGATGGGCCGGCTGGCATACGAGCTCCGTCTGGCACTCCGCACCTACCGCCGAGCGCCGGCGTTCACCGTCACCGCGGTCGGAATCCTTGCCATCGGGATCGGCATGGCGGTCGCGATGTACACCGTCTACGACCGCGTCCTGCTACAGCGCCTGCCCGTCATGGACCAGGCCCGGCTGGTCGTCCTGTGGACGCACCGCGGCGATCCCGCAATCGAGGTGTCCGCCAGCTTTCAGGAGTTGGAGGAGCAGTTCCGCCCCGAGGCTCGCGCACTTGGCGTCCTCGCGGGCGTCTCGCACTGGGGGGCGACGCCGACGCCGTTTCGTGATGGAGACGCGTCGGTCACGCTCAATCGCGCGCTCGTCTCGGGTAATTTTTTCGACGTCCTCGGCGCGCGGCCGGCGACCGGGCGCCTGCTCCGCAAGGACGATCAGGTGGCGGGGAGTGCGCTGTCGATGGTGATCAGCTATCGCGCCTGGCAGCGGCAGTTTGGCGGCGACTCTGCAATCGTCGGTCGGACGCTGCACGACGCCTGGAGCGAGACCGTCTTCACCATCATCGGCGTTGCGCCAGCGGGACTCGACTATCCGTCGGGAGTCGAGGCGTGGACGCCGCCATGGAGCCCGCAACTCTCCGCGACCGTTGTCGCTCGGCTCGCACCGGGCGCGACCGCCGGTGCGGCGCGCGATGAGTTCTTCCGGATCCAGCACAAGCTCCTCCCCGACTGGCGCTTGGTCGGCGCGACCGTCACGCCCTTCGAGCGCGCAGTGTTGGGCGATGTTCGACCGATCCTCGGGGTCCTCTCGGCGGCCGTCGTTCTCCTGCTGCTCCTCACGTGCTTCAACGTGGGCAACCTCCTGCTGGTGCGTGCGGCGGCGAGGGAGCGGGAGTTGCTCATCCGGCGCTCGCTCGGCGCCTCTCGTGGCGTGATCGTCCGGCAGCTGGTAGTGGAGAGCGTCGCGCTCGGCCTGGCGGGCGGGATGCTGGGTCTGGCCTTCGCGCAGTTCCTGCTGCGCCTTCTTGTCCTCTTCGCGCCCTTCCGATTCCCGCGACTCGACGCCGTGCAGCTCGCCGGACTACCCGTGGGAACGGCGCTGGCGATGACGACTGCGGCGACCGCGCTGTTCGCCATCCTTCCGGCCCTGAGCGCCGCACGCTCGTCGATGGCAGCATTACGTGTGGACGCGCGCGCTGGAAGAGAGAACCGGATGCGCCGACACATGCGGCAATTGCTGGTGGGGTCGCAAGTGGCGCTCGCCCTCGTTCTCCTGACAGGTGCCGGGCTCCTCGCGCGAAGCCTGGAGCGGCTGACGCACGTGGACCTCGGCTATCGGCCGGAGCATCTCGCGATCTTGCAGCTGGCGTGGCCGTCGGCCGCCACTGCCCCGCAGGAGAGGATTCCCGCGCTTGGCGAGGCGATCCTTCGGGAACTCGCCGCGATCCCGGGCGTCACCGCCGTCTCGCCGATCCTGATCCCGCCCTTTCTCGGGGCGAACGTCTTCCACGGACAGGTGGAGGCCGAAGGGCTGCCTGCCGCCCGGGGCGACGAGACGGTGTCGGTCCCGCTGGAGATCGGCGACGCCGACTACTTCCGCGCGTTCGGCATCCCCATCGTGCGCGGACGCGGGTTCGCCCCCACCGATCGGGAGGATGCACCGCAGGTGGCGGTGGTGAGCGCGGCCGTCGCCCAACGGCTGTGGCCTAACGAGGCTCCGATCGGAAGGCGAATTCGTTACTGGGGCCCCGACACGCTCACCTGGCGCACGGTGGTCGGGGTCGCGGGCGATATTCGCTATCGAGCCTTGCGCGAGGCGACCGCCACCATCTACCTGCCGTGGCGTCAGACGACGACCTGGCAGATGGCGCTCGCCCTTCGGACGTCGGGCGAGTCGTCGTCGGTGCTGGCGCTGGTGCGACAAGGGGCGCGCACCGTCGACCCGTCGCTCCAGGTATGGAGCGCACAGTCGATGGACGCATTCCTCGATGGCCCATTGGCGCAGCCACGGCTGAGCGCCTTTCTGCTTTCCGGATTTGGCTCGGTCGCGCTCCTGCTCGCGGCGATCGGGCTCTACGCCGTCATGGCGGCCGCCGTCCGCGACCAGACGCGCGAGATCGGCGTCCGCATGGCGCTTGGCGCGACACCGGCACGCGTCCGCGGCGAGGTGCTCAAGCGTGCGGTCGTCGTAATCTCCGCCGGAGCGATCGTCGGACTGGCGAGCGCGGTGGTTGGCACGCGATACCTGAGGTCGCTCCTGTACGAGATCTCACCGGGCGATCCGTACGCACTGCTCGGCGCGTGCCTCGTCCTGATCGTTGTCGGAATGGGCGCGGCGTACATCCCGGCCCGGCGCGCGACCCAGATCGATCCGGTCGCGGCACTTCGCGCGGAGTGAGCGTTCGCATCGGCGCTGTGCGCGAAGCAACCGCCCGGGCCTGCGCTCAGCAAGGGCACGCGTTGGGCGCGAGTCGAGGCGCGACGATGGTCTGGGAGGCGGGCGCGGCGGCCAACGACAGCGGCAGGTGATCCCTCGCGGCGCGGAACGAGCGCCCCCTCCCCGCCCGTGCTGCGCACTCCAGCCTTGCGCGGTTCTTATTTGTTCTACAAAATAGTACTTATGCCAGCCGCCACTCTCGGAAAGCTCGAACTCGCCGCCCTGCTCGCCGTCGCACGCCTCGACGATGAAGCATACGGACTCGCCGTGCGCGCCCACCTCGCCGGCGTCACGGGACGCGACTATTCGGTCGGCGCGGTCTACACCACGCTGCAGCGGCTCGAAGACAAGGGGCTGCTGCGCTCACACGCCAGCGAGCCGCTCCCCGTGCGCGGTGGACGCTCGCGTCGGCACTTCTCGGTCACCGCCGCCGGCGCACGCGCGCTTCGGGAGGCCGAGCGCACCGCGGCGGCCCTGTGGGCCGGTGTCGGATCCTTCACCAAACCGAGGCTCGCATGAACGAGACCCCGCAGGCGCGAGCGAGCCGTGTCGCGCCCCGGCGCGCCCGCGGCCCCGCTCCTACCGCTCCCGAACGTCTCCTGGTCGCGCTTGGGGCAGATCCCGACTTCATCGATGGCGTCTTCGGCGACTTCGCCGAGGAGTACGCCGAGCGCCTGACGAAGCACGGCCCGCGCTCCGCCGCCGCGTGGCGCACGTGGGAGCTGGCGCGCTCGATGCCGCACCTGCTGCTCTGCGCTCTGCGGCATGGCGGACCGCGCGCATACCTGAGGATCGGTGGGCTGCTCACCACCATCATGCTTCCGGTAGCCGTCGTCGTGGTGGCCATTCTCGCGCGCGATGGTGCACCTGCCACGATCGATGCCGGACTTCACGAGGCAGGCAACGGCTTCGTGGTCAACAACCTGGGCCCGGTGCAGCTGGAAATGCGCGTGCGCGACAAGGCCGGGCACGCGCTCCAGTCCGACAGTGTGCGCTTCGCGTGGGCGGCCGGCTCCCCGCTCACGATGTCGCCGTCGGGCGTCGTCACCTGTACCGAGCGCGCCGACGCCACCGTGCGTGCTTCGCTCGGGACTATCTCAACCAACGTCGACGTGCGCTGCCGTCCGGTGCACGAGATTCGCGCCACCACCTGGATCGACTTCATCGAGGGCGACACCACCGCGCGTCACCTCCCCTTCGAGGCCCTCGGGATCGACGGGCGTCCGGTGATGGAGCTCCGGGGCGCCGTTCGCATCTTCAACTCGGACATCGCCGCACTCGAGGGCACGAGCATTCGCGCCAAGGCGGTCGGTCGGACCGTCGTGGTCGTGGAAATCGGCGAGAAGGAGGCGAACATGATGGTCGTGGTGCACCAACGGGTGCAGACCTTCGACCCGCTGCGCGATGACCAGCGATACGTCGCGCGCGATGTGCGCCTGGCCCGTGGCGACACAGTCCACTGGGCCGTGCCGAACGGGACGTTCTGGCTCAAGTACATGCCACGCCGCGCCGGCGAGGCGCCCCCAACCATCACGGTCGTCGGCCCGATCGGGTGCACGCCGGGCGATGGTATTCGCGTGCGCCGCATGCCGCTCGGCGAGTTCGGCACGTACTGTCTGGTCCACGGAACAGGCGGCGCCAGCGTCATGCTGGCCCACGGGTTGGGAGGGGCCGCATGGGTGGAAGGAACGCTGGCTATCGAGCGCGTGGAGTTGCGCTGAGCCGGAAGAGTTGGAGGCGCCGGCGCCGCGATGACCAACTACAGGTCGCGCTCGAAACCGCGCACACCAAGCCTACCGGGCCACGCAGCTCACGCCAGCCCACATGTCCGTGATGCGCGCCGACGAAGACTCCCCGTCCAGCACTCCGGCGATTCCGCCCGCCTCGAACTCCTCACCGAGCGTCGACCTCGCCACCGTGGCCACGTAGTGCGAATCGAGCGCCGCGCGCGTGGAGCCGACTCCGAGGCCGCTCATGGTCGTGTGCGTGCCGCCGGTATTGCTCGCGCGAGTCGACCAGCCGACGAAGCGGTCGTGCTGCATGACGATCGACAGCCCATCGGCGAACACGGCGAAGGCCATTGGCCCAGCGCCGCACTCGGCGTTTGTACCGCGGGACAACGGCGGGCCGAGTGCTCTTGTCATGGCGGTAATCACATCACTTGACTCCATCCCAAAGGCGAGCAGCCGGGTCGAGCCGGTTGACTCGACCACGAGTCGAAGGCCTTCGCCATCAAGCGCGAGCAGGACGCTGTTGGTGGGAATTGCAGCGCTGTCGCGCGATGCCGATTGAGCGGTGCCGGTGGAGTCACGGCCTCGCGCGTGGGACGGTGAAGAGGCCGCGGGAACGGACTCGCTGCGCTGACAGGCTGCGATAGTGCAAGAGAGCATCACGACTGCAATTTGCTTCATCTGTGTGCGTCGATGGTGGTGAAGGCGTTTCTCCGAGCAGATCGCGATGATCGCCTGCGTTTGCTGGAGCTGCGCCTCGAGCGTCGCAATCGTCCGGTGCAGGGCGGCGGCGTGCTCATCAAGCCAGTGGCTAGCGCTGCGGCTGTTCTTCTCGCAGCACAAGAATGCCATCCAGCAGCGTCGCCCACGCGGCAGGCTCGGGTTTGCGGTAGTTCAGCGCTCGCGCGACTATCGTGCCGAAGCTCTCCAGCTGCTGCCGATCGAGATAGTGAATGTCGCTGTCGTATCCAGCCAACGCGCGGCCCTCCAGTGATTCCGGCGAAGCCAGGTCCAGCGTCGTCGCCGGCGTGCCAGGCCGTCCGAAACGACCGGAAAGCGCTGAGAATCCGACTGCCGCCGCACGATCCTTTAATGCCGCGTGGATCAAGGCACCCATCGGCACGTCTGTGCTGTTCGACCTCGGCGCTTTGACCGCGTGAACGGTCGCGCACCACACGATGACCTTCGCATCTTTCGGCAAGCGCGACAGATGCCAGCCGAGATTCTCGAACATCGCGCGGTCGCGCACGTTGAAGGCGTCGCCGTCCGACATCGCGAGATAGCTGAGCAAGTTGGTCGCCATGACGGCTGCTTCGCGCGTTGTGGCGCTGGTCGGGCGCCGCAGGATGCCGACCTGAATGTCGGTGACGCAGCTGCGCAGTCGTGCGCGCGTGGTTTCGTCGTACGAGATGCTGTCGTTGTACTGCCAGGTGGTCAGCCGCGCGAGTTCGGTTTCGCACGCACTTGCGCGTGCGCCCTGCAAGTAGGCCGCGAGCACGGCCGGCAGCCGTTGCTGGGTGTAGCGCTGGGTGGCACCGCCGACCTGCGGATCCAGTCCGCCCAGCGTGATGCGCCCGGCCATCGCTTGTTGGTGCAGGAATGCCACCAGTGGTGCGGTCTCGCGCGCAGTCGACCACAGCCCACCGATCGCAGCACTCACCTGCTCGGGCGATGCCGTCCTGGCGTCAATGGCGTGCTGTACGTCGATGAAGTCGTAGACCTGGCTCTCGAACAGGACCGCCGAGTAGTCGCACTCCTCAACCAGGCGCTTGACCAGCTCCACCTTGAGCGCCAGCGTGGCGCCGCTGCCGTGGTTGGCATCTTCGCCCAACAGCAGGACCTGCTTCTGACACACGTCCTTCACCAGTGCGTCCAGTGCGGGTTGCTGCGCAATCGTCGTCGGCACCTCGGTTGCCGCCGTCAGGCACACACACAGTGCCAAGCCGAGTCCCAGCTGGGAGCTTGCTACCGTCACGCGCATGGTCATCCGGTGATTCTCATGATGGTCAAGCCAAATATCAACTGCCCGTGGGCGAGACGAGGATCAGGGCGCTCGCGGCAGAGGCCAATACGGGATCGGGACGAAGGTCGGCCTCCACCGGCCCCGCAATTCCGCGCAATTCCGCGAAAGTCCGCGCCGCAGCGCTCGGCGCGAAGCCCTTGACCTTCACGCCGAATCGCGTCAACTAGTGAACTTCTCTTCCCCCTTCCACGAATGCCGACTCGCGTCACGCGCGTCCTGCCCAAGACTCGAGCTACCCGGGGCGCAACTGTTGCCCCGGGCAGTCGCGTGACGAGCACCCGCGCGACGACCACCCAATCGACGATCCCGTCGGCTCCGACGGCCTACAGCTCCGAGACCGGTCGTACCTATCGACTCGACCGGATGATCGGCAAGGGCGGGTTCGGCGAGGTGTACCTGGCGACAGCCTCGCCGGCCGCCGGCCTGCCGGCGCAGGTGTGCGTGAAGATCAGCGACCGCATTTCGGGCTGGGTGCGCGAGGTGTACTTCGCCCAGCTCCTCGCGCGACAGCCGCGAGCGCTCAAGGTGTTCGACCGGTTCGCCGAGCTCGAGGGGCCGCGCATGCGCTACTGCCTGGCGATGGAATACGCCGAGCACGGGGATCTCGGGGCATGGTTGGCCAAGCGCGGCCCGCAGGCAGAACGTTTCGTCCGGCGTGAGATCGCGGCGATTCTCGGCGCGCTCGATGCACTGCATCGCGGACAGGCCATGCATCGCGACCTGACGCCCTTCAACGTGTTCGTGTGCGAGGATGAACAACTCAAGGTGGGCGACTTCGGGATCGCCACGCACCAGATGAGCCGACGCGGTGTCACGGCCGACGCCTTCAACCTCATGAATGCCCCGACCGAGATCGCGTGGGGAAAGGTCCGCAAGTGGCAGCAACGCGACGACATTTACCAGGTCGGGCAGCTGGCGGCGATGCTCCTGCGAGGTGACATCACCAGCCCGATGCGTAGTCGCGATGTGCGCGAGCTCCCGTGCAGCGACCATCTCAAGGAAGTGATTCACCGATGCCTCGGCGCGCGCGACAAGCGCTACGAGGCCGCGGGGGAGCTCATCAAGGCGTTGCGCCACGCGCCGAAGGAGCAGGCGAAGGGGACGGTCAAGACACTCAAGGGCGTGCGACTCTCGTTCACCGGCTTCCTGAGCCGACCGCGAAGCGAGGCGATTGCGGCCGCGAAGCGCGCCGGGGCGATCGTGCAATCGGCGCCGGGAGCGTCGACCGACGTGCTGGTGCAGGGCGCGCCGAACAAGCAGCAGATTGCTGGAGCTGGAGGGGGCGTCAAGCTCATGTCGGTGCGTCGACTGGCGGCCAAGGGACACCGCGTCACGATCATCGGCGAGCAGCAGTTCTGGCGGCTCGCGGAACGCACGCGTCCGGGCAGTGCAGCGGGGAAGGCGCGAGGTACGGTGGCTAAGCGGGCGACGAAGCGGGCAGTGAAGCGGGCGCGCTAGCTGCGGGTTTCTCGTCGCCGACCGATGACTTCCGGGGCGCCTTGCCGTCAAACCTGCTACACACTCTCAATGGAGCTCGTCCCATGGCCGCGATCAACCTGACATCCGAGGGCACGGCGCCCGCTGCCGCCTCGCGCGCCGCGCGCAGCATCTGGATCGGACGCATCGTGTCCGGGCTGGGCGTGCTTTTCCTCTCGTTCGACCTCTCCGTCAAGCTGCTGCAAGGCAAGGAGGCGATCGAGGGCACGGTGCAGCTGGGCTACGCCGTGAGCGTCATCCGTCCGCTCGGGATTCTGCAGCTGGTGCTGCTCGCTCTGTATCTCGTGCCGCGCACGGCGCTCCTTGGTGCCGTATTGTGGACCGGCTACCTTGGCGGCGCGGTCGCCACGCACGTGCGGGTCGGCAACCCGCTTGTGTCGCACGTCCTCTTTCCGGTCTACGTCGCCGCGCTGCTGTGGGGCGGACTCTGGCTCCGCGATCGTCGGACGCGTGCGCTGCTCGCGCCCTAACGAGTAGGTTGCTCGCACTCCAACACGCACTCCTCCGAGGGCGAACGGTGGGAGATCATCGGGCGCAACGAAGGCCTGAACGCGCGTCAGAACGGCCAGAAGACCGGAATGAGCAGCGTGGCAAGAATCCAGAAGATCAGGTTCAGTGGCGCGCCCACACGCATGAAATCGGCGAACTTGTAGTTGCCCGGGCCGAAGATCAACGTGTTGGTCTGATAGCCGACTGGCGTCATGAAGCTGGATGACGCCGCGAACGCGACCGCCATGAGCAGCGGCCGCGGACTGATCGCCATCGCCTCCGCGGTGGCTATGGCCACCGGTGCCAGCAGTACCGCAGTCGCGTTGTTCGACATCGCCTCGGTGAGCAACGACGTGAGGAGATAGAACGCCGCCAACACCGCGAACGGGCCGAACACCCCGATCCAGTTGACCAGAAATCCCGACAGCAGGGCGGCCGCGCCCGTCTTTTCGAGCGCGACACCGAGCGTGAGCAGCCCCGCCAGCAGGAAGATCACCTTCCATTCAACGGCGTTGTATGCCTCCTCCAGCCTGATGCACCCAGTCAGGATCATCAACACGCTCCCGGCCAACGCACTGACCAGGATCGACACCACGCCGAATGTCGCCGCGGCCACGACGCCGACCATGATGAGAAGCGCGGGGATGATCTTCTGCTTGCGGTAACGCGGCAGCGCCGGTTCGCTCACCAGCACGAAGTTCGAATCGCGCTGCAGCAACTCGATGCGGTCGTGGGGCATCTCCAGCAGCAACGCGTCGCCCGCGCCCAGGTGCATGTCGTGCAGCTTGTCATGCAGGAGCCGCCCGTGGTGGCGGATCGCCAGCACGATCGCCCCGAAACGCTCGGCAAACTGCACATCGCGCATGGACCTGCCCTCGAGCGTGGAGAACGGGGCGATGGCGACCTCCACCAGGCTGAGCGACGCGCGATCGGTCCCCGCGTCGGCCCACTTCGCCTTCGGAACGAGCGTGATCCCCTTGCGCTCCTGCATGGCAGCGATGCTCTCCACGCTCGTCAGGCTCCGCAGCTGATCGCCGGCCTGGAGCACGGTATCCGGCGACGGCCGCGTCGTGCGCACGCCGTTCCGGATGAGATCGAGCACCTCGATGTCCAGCTCCTTCACGATCGGCGATTCAGCGAGCCGCGTGCCGACTGATGCGGCCGTCTCGCCGAGGATGATGTCCACCAGATACTCGCCCATCCGGTACTGCTCCGTGAGATCCGTCTCCAGGCGCCGCTCGGGAATGAGCCGCACGCCCACCGCCAGCATATAGACGACCCCCGCGGCGAAGAAGATCAGGCCGAGGGACGACATCTCGAACATCCCGATGGGGGGCTGACCGTGCTGCTCCGCGATGGAGCTCACCAGCAGGTTCGTGGATGTGCCGATGACCGTGCATACCCCGCCGAACATGGAGGCGAAGGAGAGCGGCATCAGCAGCTTCGAGGGGCTGACCTTCACCATCCGTGCAAACCCGATGACCACGGGGAGGAAGATGGCCACCGCGGCCGTGTTATTGACGAACGCCGAGATCGTGCCGATTCCCATCATGACGACCAGGAGCGCCACCCACTCGCTGCGACGCCCGACCGACAGCAGGAGCCGACCGACGAAGTTCAGTGCCCCGCTCCTGAAGAGCGCGGCGCTCAGCATGAACATCGCTCCGACGGTCACGGTCGCCGGATTGCTGAACCCCGCCAGTGCCTCCTGCGGCGTCACCACGCCCGCAATCAGAAGCGACACCATGACAAGCATCGCTACCAGATCGGCGGGAAACCGATCGAGGGCGAACAGAACGATCGCGCCAACCAGCACCATCAGGACGAGGACCATGTCGAGGGTCATCTCGTTCTCCGGGGACGCAGCTGGCGGATCAGTCTATCAAGCGCCGGGCTGGCCCAAGCCACGCGCCAGCCGGCTGAGTCGGCCGGCGCCTGCCGCCGGAGCCGCGCTTCAGAGTTGGTTCGTGGGCACGAAGTTGCAGGCGCGGCGCCAGCGCTCGATGTGGAAGCGCGCATCGTTGAGGAACAAGCAGTCCTGCTGATGCAGGCATTTATCACGTCGGTGTCCGTTGAACGATTCGATGTGCGCGTTCTGAGATCATGAGATTCTCGCGCGTGCTTGCGTGCTCCAGATCTTCACTGCTCGTGATCAATAACCAAATAGCACGCATCGCCGCGAGTGAGGAGCCGGCGGCTCCAAGCGGTTAACTTTGGAAAGACCCCTCGCATCGCGTGTCTCGTGCGAGTCCCATCGCCATCGGTTTCTCCGTCCCTCCCCCCCCCGCGTGACCCTCCTCTCGCTCGCCAACGTCAGCGTCTCCTTCGGCGCCACCGAACTCTTCAAGAACGTCTCCTTCACCGCCGCCGATGGCGAGCGGTGGGGAATCATCGGCCGCAACGGTGCCGGCAAGTCGTCGATCTTCAACCTCATCACCGGCGAGCTCAAGCCCACCACGGGGAGCGTTGCCCGCAAGCCGGGGCTCCGACACGCGCTGCTCGACCAGCACCGCGCCTTCGAGGGGGCGACGACGGTCTGGGAGGCGGGGGCGGCGGCATGGCGCGAGGTCATCGCCCTCGAGAAGCGCATCGCCGAACAGGCCATCGAGCTGGGGGAGCTCGGCGATCGGGTGACGGACGAGTACCTCGAGCGGTTCGGCGACGACCAGGAGCGCTTCGCTGACCTCGGGGGCTACATCTATCACGCCCGTGTCGACGCGGTGCTCCAGGGGCTGGGCTTCGACGCCGAGGAGTCCAAGACGCGCCCGGTGTCGACGCTCTCGGGCGGCGAGCGAGGGCGCGTGGGGCTGGCGGCGCAGCTCATTGCGCCGGCCGACCTGCTCCTGCTCGACGAACCCACCAACCACCTCGACCTCGATACGACCACGTGGCTGCAGGACTGGCTCAACGACGCCAACGAAACGGTCATCGTGGTGTCGCATGACCGTGCGTTCCTCGATGCGATCTGCACGCATATCCTGCACGTGGAAGCGCGCACGAGCGAGTGGTACAAGGGGAACTATAGCCAGTTTGTGCCGCAGCGCGCCGAGCGTCGCCTAACGCGGGAGCGCGAGATGGAGCGGCAGCGCGCGTACGTGAAGAAGGAGGAGGAGTACATTCGGCGCAACATTGCCGGCGTCAACTCCTTCCAGGCCAAGGGGAAGCGCAAGCGGCTGGAGCGCCTGCCGCGACTCGCGCCGCCGCCGGGCGACCCTGCGACGATGACGCTCGAGTTCGATCCCGCAGAACGCGGCGGCGACCAGGTGATCGCGATCAAGGAGCTGCGCGTGGAGGTCCCAGGCCGCGTGCTGGTGGAGGACTTCACGGCGGTCCTGCGACGCAATGACTTTGTCGCTCTCGTCGGGCCCAACGGCGCAGGCAAGACGTCGTTCATCTCCACCATCATTGGCGATCGCGCACCGGCGGGTGGCGAGGCGCGCATCGGTGGGTCGATCACCCCCGCCTGGTTCCGGCAGGACCTCGCGGACCTTCCCCTCGACAAGACGCTGTCGGATGCGATCCAGGACCAGCGCCCGCTGTGGAACCGGGGCCAGGTACAGAACTGTCTCGGCGCCTTCGGCTTCAGCGGCGAGGAGGTGTTCCGCGAGATCTCGTCGCTCAGCGGTGGCGAGCGGGCGCGCGTGGCGCTCGCGCGCATGACGCTCTCGCGCGCCAATCTGCTGATCCTCGACGAGCCGACCAACCATCTCGACGTGGAGAATATCGAGGCACTCGAGGATGCGCTTGAGGACTACGACGGCTCGGTGCTGCTGGTGAGCCACGACCGCGCCTTTTTGCGCGAGGTGGCGACGCGGGTGTGGGCGTTCGACGGGACGCGCCTCACGGACTTTGATGGGCCGTTTGTGGAGTGGGAGGAGGATCGGGCACGGCGAGCGGGGAAGGTGTAGAGCGTGCGCCGACGCTGCTCGCCAATCAGCACGCGATAACCCGCACGACCTGGTCCCACACTTCACCTCCAAGCGCATGATGTCACGCCGCCTTTCACCCATCGTCCTCGCCGTCGCCTTCGTCATGGCGGCTGGGACAGCGTACTGGCTGTGGCGCTGGCAAAAGGTTGCGAGGTCGGTACCATCGATCCACGACATCACAACCGATACGCAGGACCCGCCACCGTTCGTCGCCATCCTGCCGCTGCGCGCCTCGGCGAGCAACAGCGCGGAATATGGCGGCGAGAGCATCGCCGTGTTGCAGCGTGCCGGCTATCCCGATCTCGGCCCGGCCACACTCGCGGAGCCGGCGGGCGCTGCCTTCAATCGTGCACTCACAGCGGCGCGCGAGATGGGGTGGGAAATCGTGGCCGCGGACTCCGGCGATGGACGCATCGAAGCCATCGCGACGACCCGATGGTTGCGCTTCAAGGACGATGTCGTCGTGCGCGTGCGCGACACCGAGCACGGCAGTCGGGTTGACGTACGATCCGTGTCACGCATTGGGCGAAGCGACCTGGGCACGAATGCGGCTCGCATCCGGGCGTTCCTCGCGCGCCTGCAGTCCTGAGCTCGCGCGCTGAGTCACGACGGCGGACCAGCTGGTGAGCGCCATGCGCCGAACGGTCGCTCGACGTCGAGCGCTTTCCTCGTCGCCTTCGTAGCTTCCCACGCATTACGGCTCGTCATCCGACCCCGCGCGATCGCCCTATGCAACCGCTGCGTCTCCGATTCGTCCGCGCTGTCCCGTGCGTCCAGCACTGTGTGCTCGCCACGGTCGCCCTGCTCTCGGCTCTCGCGGCCGTGCCAATCGTAGGCCAGGCCCAGGTATTCCGCCTGTCCTATCCGACCGGCCGCGAGGCCGGCCCGGTCACGGGACGCGCGTTCCTCTTCGTCGCGCGCACGGATGCGCGTGAGCCCCGCCTGCAATCGGGGGCGTCGCGAGGGAGTGAACCGTTCTTCGGCGTCGACGTCGAGGCGATCACGCCGGGTACGACGATCACCATCGATCCCTCGGTGCCCGGATTTCCCGTGGCATCGCTGCGGCAACTCCCTGCCGGCGAGTACTTCGTGCAGGGGTTGTTCCTGCCCTACACGAAGTTTGCCCGTGCCGACGGCCATACGATATGGGCGCACATGGACGCGGGCGAAGGGCAGCGCTTCACCAACGCCCCCGGCTCGCTGGTGAGCGAGGTGCGCAAGGTGCGCATCGCACCTGGCTCGAGCGACGTGGTGACGCTGGCGCTCGACCGCGTGCTGCCGCCGGTCGCGACGATCGACGACACGCCGTGGGTCAAGCGCCTCCGCATGACGTCGACACTGGCCAGCGCCTTCTGGAATCATCCGATGCCGTTGGGCGCGGTCGTGCTGCTGCCGAAGGGATATGCGGAGAACCCGGGCCGGCGCTACCCGGTCGTCTACACGGTCGGGCACTACAGCGAGCGTCCGTCGTTCGGCTTCACCTTCGACGGATGCGAGACCACCGAGTCGGCGGAGGCGCGCGCGGCGCGCGTGTCGCGTTCGGCGCGCGAACCGGGGTGCGAATTCCAGCAGGCGTGGACGTCGGGGGCGGTGCCGGAGTTCATCGCGGTGTTCATCCAGCACACGACGCCGTTCTACGATGACAGCTACGTGCTCGACTCGGAGAACAACGGTCCATACGGCTCGGCGATCACCCGCGAGCTGATCCCCGAGATCGACCGGCGCTTTCGTACGATCGCCGCCCCGTACGCCCGCGTGTTGACCGGTGGCTCGACCGGCGGATGGGACGTGCTGGCGCTGCAGGTGCACTATCCCGATGTCTTCGGCGGCGCCTGGTCGCTGTATCCCGACCAGCTCGACTTCCGCAACTACCAGTTCGGCAACATCTACGCGGATTCCAACGCCTACTTCACGACGAACGGCTCGTGGCTCCCGCGCGAGATCCCGGCGAACCGCAGCGTCGAGGGGCTGACGGAGCTGACGATGCGCGAGGAGAACCAGGCCGAGGCGGTCATCGCCTCGAAGGGGCGCTCGGGGGGACAATGGGACGGCTGGCAGGCGGCGTGGGCCCCCGTCGGGGCCGATGGCTACCCTCAGCCGCTGTGGGACAAGCAGACCGGGACGATCGATCGCCGGGTCGCCGAATCGATGCGGGCGCGCGGGTATGACCTGCGCGACTACCTGGAGCGCAACTGGAGCACAGTGGGGCCGCGGCTGGTGGGCAAGCTGCACGTAGCGGTTGGCGACATGGACAACTACTTCCTCAACCTCGGCGTGTATCGGTTCGAAACCTTCCTCGAAGGAACAAAGGCGCCGGGGAAGGGACCATACTATGCCGGGACGGTGGAGTACGGCCGCCCCCTCAAGCCGCACGGCTGGCAGCCGTGGACCAACCAGGAGCTGCTGCGACTGATGGCGGCGCACATCGAACGGAACGCCACGCGGCCGTAGGCGGCGACGGCGTGAAGCGGTGGCCGTGACGCGCGCCGCAGAATCGGGTCGCTCAGCGGTGGCGCGCGTGCACGCGTGACGCTCGTGCCAACCCGTGTCGTTCCCAATCAGCACCCGATGCTCCTCGAGTCGACCGAGCACTCACTTGCTTGTGCGAGCCTGGGGCCGCACTCTACTCCCCTCGCCCACAGTCGGCGATGCGCCCCCCGCACCAGGAGCATGCAATGGCAAGAATCACCGGCATCGGCGGCGTCTTCCTCAAGTGCAACGGGAGCAGCAAGGCGCTCGCCGCCTGGTACCAGCAGCACCTCGGCATGACGCTCGAATCCTTCGGCGGCGCCGTCCTCAGGTGGCCGAACGACCACGCCGAAGACAAGGGACTCACCGTGTGGCACCTCGCGGAGAAGGACAGCAAGTGGTTCAGCCCCAGCGAATCCTCCTTCATGATCAACTACCGCGTCGACAACCTCGGCGAGCTGCTCGACCAGCTGCGGGCGGGCGGCATAGAGGTGGTGGGCGGCCCGGAATCGCACGAGAACGGCAAGTTCGCCTGGATCATGGACCCGGACGGGAACAAGGTCGAGTTGTGGGAGCCGATGCTGTATGACGACAAGAACAAGGGAGGCTGAATGCGCGATACCAGCCACCACGACGAGCGCATCGCACGCATGACCTTCGCCTCGGTCTATCCGCACTACGTGACCAAGGCGGAGAAGAAGGGCCGGACCAAGGCCGAGCTGCATCAGGTGATCGAGTGGCTGACCGGCTACACCGACGCTCGCCAGCAGCAGCTCATCACGGCGAAGGTGACGTTCGAGGAGTTCTTCGGGCGTGCCACGTTGAACCCGCATGCGCACCTGATCACCGGAGCCATCTGCGGCTATCGCGTGGAGGAAATCGAGAATCCACTCACGCAGCAGGTCCGGTACCTGGACAAGCTGGTGGATGAACTGGCGAAAGGTCGGAAGATGGAGAAGATCCTGCGGGCTGGCTGACGCGCCGTGGGTCTTCAGGGCTGTGGATGTGCTCGGCTGGATTCGTTACCCGCGCGTGGCGGTGTAGGTCGGAATCAGCCGGGCACAGGGGTTAAGTTGGGTGTCGGCCTCAGTTTGCCGCTGCGCCGCCGCCCGCTTTGCATACAGCCTCGGCTTTCTCCGTTCCCGCCCCCGTCATGACTGTTCGTTTCGGCCTGCTCTCCCTGTGCTTGGTGGTTTCCGCCGCCGTGTTGTTTTCTGCTGCCTCTGGCTCGGCCGCGTCTGTGTCGACGCTGTCCGCGAGTGACGGGGCCGTGAGCACTACCGCGCACACGGCAGACCCCGATGTCGTGTACGACGACGCCGGCCTCTCCGGGATCATCGCACGAGAGGTCTTCGAGGCGGCATACGAGAGCGTCGCGGCGCACGGACTCGAGCTGACGCACGGCACGCTCGCCATCGCCGACATGAGCCAACCGAGCACGGCGCAGCGCCTGGTGCTCGTGGACCTGAAGTCGCGCGAACTGCTGCTCCGCACCTGGGTCGCGCACGGTTCGGGCTCCGGCGGACTGATGGCCGAGCGCTTCAGCAACCGGAATGGCTCACACGCCACGAGCCTTGGGTTGTACCGCGTGGGCTCGCAGATCGTGAGCCCCAAGCACGGGGCCGCGCTGCTGCTCCACGGGCTGGACAAGGGCCTGAACGACCTGGCACGTCCGCGCGAAGTGATCATCCATGGAGCCGACTACGTGAGCAAGAAGTTCATCGCGCGGACTGGGAGATTGGGACGCAGCTGGGGTTGCCCAGCCGTACCGCGCGCCCAGATGACGCGTGTAATCGCAGCGCTCGAGGGCGACGGGCTGCTCTACGTGTACGGCAGCTGAGGCGGCATCTGAACACCTCACGACGCACCGCCGGGCTGCTGGCCGCACTCCTGGGCGTGCTTGTGACGGGCTGCCTGGGCGGCAAGGACGGCGACCGCGCCGAGCGCGCAGAACAGGCCTCTCTCGTGGCGGCGGTGTTCGAGACCCCCGAGCCCTACAGCGCCCGCACCCTCGACAGCACGGACCTCGCCACGTTCTTGACCCGACATCCCGACTATCGCGCCGATTCGGCGCGCATGGCGGACTTCTACGCACGGCGTGACATGCAGTTCGCCTGGACGGTGCGCGACTCGCTCACCGCGTCGGCCGATGCGTTCATCGCGCTCGCGGGGCTGAAGGGCTACGGCGTGGACGAGCGGCGCCCCGACTGTGACAGTTGCGCCGTGGAATCGGAGCTCGAGCTCACGGCCAGCTTCTTCCAGTTCGCCGCACGCAACTACGGCGGCCAGTTCACGCAGGACCTGCGCGACCTGGACTGGTTCATCCCCCGTGCCAAGCGCGATATCGCGCAGCTCATGGACTCGCTGGCCGCGGGCACGATGGACCTCTCGGCGTATGAGCCGTTGCACCCGCAGTACCAGTTGCTGCGCGGCGCATTCCGGCGCCTGAGCGCGCTGTCCGAGGTGCCGTGGCCGACGCTCACGCTCGCTCAAGGCACGCGCAGCATCAAGCCGGGCGACAGCGCGCCGCTGCTCATGGACATCCGGGAGCGCTTGCGGCGACTCGGCGACCTCGCGGCAGCAGACAGCATGCTGGGCAGCGTGACTGACAGCCTGACCGCCAGCGTGCCCGAGATCGCGCCGGTGCTCGACAGCGTGCTGGTGGTGTCGGTCCAGCGCTTTCAGGCGCGGCATGGACTGGAGGCGGACGGCGTGATCGGCCCGGCGTTCCTGCGCGAAGTGAACGTGCCGCCCGCCGAGCGACTACGCACGCTGCTGGTGAACATGGAACGCATGCGCTGGCTGCCGGAGACACAACCGGCGAACGCGCTCGTGGTGAATATCCCGGACTTTCGCCTGCACGTGTTCGAGGGCGATTCCGAGGCGTTCAGCATGCGGATCGTGGTGGGTGCGGAAGCCACGCACACCGTGATCTTCGCCGACACGCTCACGCAGGTCGTGATGAGTCCCACGTGGACCTTGCCCATGAGCATCACGCGTGGCGAGATCCTGCCGGCGCTGAGGAAGAACCCGAACTACCTGCGGGCGCACAACATGGAAATCATCGGCGGTTCGAAGGCGGCGCCGGTGATTCGGCAGCGGCCAGGCCCGGACAATGCGCTCGGCCGCGTGAAGTTCCTCTTCCCGAACCGCTTCAACATCTACATGCACGACACGCCGGCGCGCGGCTTGTTCGCCCTCGAGAAGCGCGCGTTCAGCCACGGCTGCATCCGCCTCGCCGAACCCAAGAAGCTGGCCGATTACCTGCTGCAAGACGACCCGGAGTGGACGCCGGAGCGCATCGGCAAGGTGATGCTGAGCGGGCGCGAGACTACCGTGGAGCTGCGGCAGCCCCGTCCGGTCCTGATCCTCTACTTCACCGCGTGGGTGGACGGCGAGGGGCAGTTGAACTTCCGCGACGACGTGTACGGCCACGATCGCAAGCTTGCCGAGGAGCTCTTCCGCAGCTGACCCGGGTGGCAGGTCGCGCCGGTGGGCGGCCGATCAGGCAGCGGGGCGCGCGTCGCGAGGCATCAGCGTCATCCCCGCCGCGCGCAGCACCCTCAACGCCTCATCGCCGGCCAGCGTCTCCTGCTCTAGCAGCGCATCGGCCAGGGCGTCCAGCGCCGTGCGATGTTCGCGGAAGCACTGCAGGACGTCGTCGTAGCCCGACGCCAGGATCGCGCCCACGTCGGCGTCCATGTTCGCGTGCATCGCCCCGCTGACCGGCCCGGAGTCGGGGTCGAAGGTCATCAGCCCCGTGGTGCGCCCCATCCCGAGCTTGTAAACCATCTGCTTCGCGATGCGTGTCGCCTGCTGCAGGTCGCTGCTGGCCCCGCTCGTGACCGCTGCGCTTCCATAGACGAGCTCCTCAGCCGCTCGCCCGCCCAGCGCCTTGCGGACCTGCCCCTCGAGGTAGTGCCGGGCATGCAGGTGCAACTCGGCGTCGGGCTGGAAGAAGGCCACCCCCATGGCCGCCCCACGCGGCTGGATCGTCACCTTGTGCAGCGGGTCGGTGGGACAGAAGACCAGCCCCGCCAGCGCGTGTCCCGCCTCGTGGAGCGCCACCAGGCGCTGCTCGACACGGGAGACCACGAAGCCCTCGCGCGCGCGCCCGAGCAGGACCCGGTCGCGCGCCTCCTCCATGTGCGACCAGGCGACCGAGCTCGCCCCCGTCTTCACGGCAAGGAGTGCCGCCTCGTTGAGCAATCCCTCCAGGTCGGCGCCGCTCGCCCCCGGCATCAGGCGCGCCATGCGCCCCATCTCGACGTCGGCGGCAAGCGGCATGCGACGCTTGGACGCATGCAGCGCGAGGATCTCGGTGCGCTCCCCAACACTCGGCAGCGCCACGGTGACCGAGCGATCGAAGCGCCCCTTGCGCAGCAGCGCCGGGTCGAGATCCGACGCACGGTTGGTCGCCGCCACCACGACGATCCCCGCGCTGCCGCTGAAGCCGTCCAGCTCGACGAGGAACTGGTTGAGCGTGCGGTCGTCCTCCGGGTGGCCGTTCGTGCGTCCGCGCCGCCCGCCTAACGAATCGATCTCGTCGATGAAGATCACCCCGCCCCCCGCCTTGCGTGCCTTGCGGAACAGCGCCTTGACCCGCATGGTCCCGACCCCGACGAACATCCCCGAGAAATCGGGCCCCGACATGGCGAAGAAGTTGGTCCCGGCCTCCCCCGCCAGCGCCCGCGCCATCAGCGTCTTCCCGGTCCCCGGCGGCCCCTCGAGCAGGATCCCCTTCGGGACCGTCGCCCCCATCCCCACGAAGCGCTTGGAATCACGCAGGAAGTCGACCACCTCGCGCAGGTCGGCGAGCGCCGCGGCGTTGCCGGCCACGTCGGCGAAGGTCGTGCGATGTCCGGGCGTCTGGCCGGAGCCGACCTCGAAGTCCCCACCCGTGCCCGACGACGAGCGCACGAACTGGGCATAGAGGACGAAGCCCACGCCCGCCGCCATCAGCAGCGTGACGAGCAGCGTGACGAGCTGGGCGCGATCAGGGGGCGTGGCGGCGAACGCCACCCCCACATCGGCCGCCGTCGCTGCAGCCACCAGCGCGGTCCCCGCTCCCGACGCGTACTCGACCCGGATCTCGCGTACCCCGGCGGCGTTCGGCTTCGCCAACCATCCTCGTAACGCCTCACCCGGCTTCATCTCGATCGAATCGACCTCATGCGCCGCCATTGCCGACAGCAGTTCGCTGTAGCGTAGCGAGATGGGCGCCTCGGCCGCGTTCGTGCGCGAGGGATGGATTCGAGCCGTTACGGCAAGGACGGCGACGACCACCAGCACGGCGGCAGTCCATCGTGCGACAGGGGACTGAAACAGCTCGGAGGAACGGGGACGCATCGGCAGCGGCTAGCGAGGTGAGGAGGACCCACACAACGACTATCCGAGCACGAGCGCCGTAACTGTCGGGTAGCGCAGGACGGCTCGCCGTTCTGGACGGGTACGTAGGCCTGCGCGCCCAATGGAACGCTGATGTGCGTTCCTTGTCGCTTCGTCCCACCCCGGGTCGCCATTCGGCGAGGACGGCGTATGTTCTCCCGAGGGTCGGCGCGTTTCGGCTGGCCCATCTCCCCTCGTTCCCCTCCCCCCTCTCCGGAAGGCGCCCCATGCTCACGCGTGTCGTCCTCGCGGCAGCCGCACTCGCCTGCGCTGCCCCCCTCACCGCCCCTCTGGTCGCCCAGAACGCCCCAAGCTGGATGGGCGAGATGCACCGTGACGTGAACGGTGCGCAGAAGAAGATGATCGACCTCGCCAAGGCCATCCCCGAGAGCGCCTATGGCTGGCGCCCCGGCGCGGGGACGCGCTCCGTAGGCGAGGTCCTGCTGCACGTCGCCTCGGACAACTACTTCATCCCGATCGCCATGGGTAAGCCGGCCCCGGCGGCCAGTGGAATCACCACCGACATGAAGTCGGTCGGCGAGTACGAGAAGCGCAAGATGAGCAAGGACCAGATCGCCGCCGAGCTGGAGGCATCGTACAAGCACCTGCACGAGGCGATGTCGCTCACCACCGACGCCAACGCAGCGGAGACGATCAAGTTCTTCGGGCAGGACTGGACGCGGATGCGCGCGATGACGCTCACCGTCACGCACCTGCACGAGCACCTCGGGCAGCTCATCGCCTACGCGCGCAGCAACAACGTCACGCCGCCCTGGAGCCAGTAGCAGCTGGCGGTGCCGTCCCGATCGGCGATCGGGCCGGCCGCCGCTGGTCGCGACCGAACATGGCATGCTCGAAGCGTCGTTCGGGGATGCCACAGCGTGTTCAGCGTCATATGCAAGAAGCGGGGAGTGCACTCAGGTGCACTCCCCGCTCGCGCTTCGCCATCGGTGTTCACCAGCGCCCACGTGCGGACAGCAAGGGGTCATCCGCGCGGCGCAATGTTCTTGTTCAGGCGGAACGTGTTATGAGGATCCCATGTGGTCTTGATATCGACCAGGCGCTCATGGTTCGCGCCATAGGCGGCGTGGATGCGATCGTCCCCTTCATCGTCCGTCTGGAAGTTGATGTACGACCCGCCGGTGGAGAATCGCCGCAGTTCCTGCCATGCGCCGCGCGCCCAATCGATGTTCACGTCGTCGTCGCCCGCCGCATCCCATGCCCCGGCGATGTTGAGCACGAGGCGCGCATCCCGGTTTCCCACCGCCGAATGGTTGGTGGGGAGCGCGTCGACAGCGCCATCCAGCGGGAAGAGCAACATCGCCGAGTGTGGAGAGGCGATGCGCCCCGCGTGCTCCAGCAGGGGCGCCACCATGTCGGGCTCCAACGACGGAAGGTATTCTGACTTCCAGTAGTAGCGTCGGCCCTTGGGCTGCGTTGCATCGAGCAGGGCCTGTTGGGACAGGTACGACCGACGCTGCACCACGTCGCCGACCGGCTTCCCCACGGCGCGCAGGTCATTCACCAGACGCTCGCCCTCCTCGATGGGCCCGGTGTGACAGATGAACAACGCCACGATGGACTTGCCGTGCACCTCCTTGTCGATCCAGGGGGCGGGAGGTGCCTTGCGAAGCGCGGCCACGCAGGCCATGCCGGGCGGGGCGTCGCGCAACAGCGCTCGGTACCGTTCGAGCACCAGCGGCGCTTCCTCACCTCGCCACGCGATGCCACCACCCAGGATCTGCGGGCCCACCGGGAAGAGCTGATATTCGAAGTTTGTCACAATGCCGAAGTTGCCACCTCCCCCGCGTAGCCCCCAGAACAGGTCGGGGTTCACGTCGTCGCTGGCCTGCACCACGTCGCCGTCCGCGGTCACAACCTCCATCGAGCGCACGGTGTCCGACGTCCATCCGAAGCGGCGCGTCAGGTACCCGAAACCGCCGCCGAGTGTCAATCCGGCGATGCCGGTGGTCGAGACGAACCCGAGGACCGCGGCCAACCCGTGGACCTGCGTCTCCCGATCCACGTCACTCAGCAGGCAACCGGCCTGGGCATGGGCGGTACGCGACGACGGATCGACCCGCACACCACGCATGCGGGAGAGGTCGATCATCATGCTCCCGTCGCTGACTGCGAGACCGGCAATGTTGTGCCCTCCGCCGCGTACGGAGACCGCCAGCTGATGCGCGCGCGCGAACGAGAGCGCGGCGCGTACGTCGGCCACACCAAGGCACCGCGCGATGAGCGCGGGGCGTCGGTCGATCATGCCATTCCAGATACTGCGAATGGTGTCGTACTCGTTGTCCTCTCTGCGGATCAGTTCGCCCCGCAGCGAACTGCGCAGCGTGTTCAACGCGGCATCGTCCGCGATGGGTTGAATCGGTGCCGATGGTGCGTGCGACTGCATCATGAGAGTCTCCTCTCGAGCTTGTTAGGGTACGACCGACCCGGTCCGAATGCGCATGCAGTACCGCAACATGCGAAGACGTCGAACTCGCGTTGGAGAGTGCCGAGGTGGTAAGTGAAGGTGCCGGTCCCCGGGCGCAGCCGTCCAGTTCAAAAGGTGTACTGGCCCTTCGCTCGGCGCTCCCTAAACTTCAGCGCATGGAGAACTACGGGCAGTTCTGCCCCGTCGCCCAGGCCGCCGAGATCGTCACCAGGCGATGGATGCCGCTCGTGATCCGAGAGCTGCTCTGCGGCAGCCACCGGTTCAATGACCTGCATCGTGGTGTACCTCGCATGTCCCGTGCGCTGCTCGTGCGCCGGCTCAGCGAACTGGAATTGGCCGGAGTGATCGAGCGGCGACTGGCCGACGGGCATGATCACGCCGAGTATCACCTCACCCAGGCCGGCGAGGAGTTGCGCCCGATCATCTTCCAGCTCGGCTTTTGGGGAAAGCGGTGGGTGCATCACGAGGTGTCGCGGGACAGACTGGATGCGGGACTGCTGATGTGGGACATGCAGCGATGCATTCAACGGGATCGGCTCCCGCTCCATCGTGTCGTTGTCCACTTCGAGTTTGCCGACGCGCCACGAGGGAATCAGCACTACTGGCTCGTGTTGATGCCGGGCGAGGTGGACCTCTGCCTGAAGGATCCCGGGGGTGACAGTGATCTCGTGGTGTGCGCGAGCACGCGCAGCCTGACCGAGGTCTGGCTTGGTGATCTACCGTTCGCCCACGCGCTGCGAACGGACGCCGTGCGGCTGCATGGTCGACGGGAACTGCAACGGCTCCTGCCCGAGTGGTTGGGGCTCAGTGTGTTTGCTGGGGAGAAGCGCCGGTCGTTGTCGGGCTCAGCGACCGATCGAGACGAGCAGGCAACACACGGAGCGTAGATGTAGCCCACGATTGCGTTGTGCTCCATGCCACGCAGATCCCCGCCGAACGATCATCGATGTTCGCCATCGTCATGAACTGCGGCGAGCAGCCCACGTTGCTGTGCGGCGCTCTCCCTTCGCGCCGTTGTCACGCGTGAGCAGGATACGATCGGCCCCGGCGCGTCACTCCCTTCAGCGGAACAGACTAGGGTGGGACCACGCCAAAGAAGGTGAGAAACCCGAGCACCAGGGATACGGAGGCGACGATGACCACTGCGGCAGGCACAGCCAACAGCGCGGTCGTGCGACCACGCGAGTACACGCGCGACTCGACGTTGCGGACGTCCGATACGGCATATGCGTCGCGCACTCGCGTCGTCTTGGAGAATCCAACCACGCTGTCGCCCTCGACCCACGCGTGGTCGAGGTCAACACGACGGGCGTCGGTGAGCAGAATCGACACGTCATCGCCCAGCCGGTGATTCTCCGTCCCCGCAGGCGAGAGCACAACTGGACGGCGGACGTAGCACGACGAGACGGCCACCAACAATGCGGGACACACCACTCTTATCACCCGTCGCATCTCTAGCCCTCCCGTTGTTGTCATCACCTTGCGCTGCCCACATGCATTCTGAACTTGTGGTGGACCCGTGTCGCTGGAGCCGTACGCTCTGCGGGTGATGAGGAGTCGCCGATGCCCCGTCGTGCTACTGCCTGCCCGCCGGCCTATCGTGAGCACCTCGTCGCCTTGGCGCGAGCCGGCTGTAAGCCGAAGGCACTCGCGTCCGCGTTCGAGCCGTGTGGGCAGACCATTCGCTACCGGGCCTTTCTAGCCGACCCGGATCGGAGGGAACACCCCGGCACGCTGACCACCGCCGCGCTGGCGAAGGCGAGCCGACTTCGGCGGGCCAATGCACGACCCAAGGTGGCACGCGGCATCCAGGGAAGAGCTGCGGCCGGGTTTGCACGGGAAGCGGGGACGATCCCGCCCGATGCTTCGTGTTCATGAGCGCAATCCAGTCGGCAATCCCGGCGGCAATGATCGAGGCGCGAGATCAGTGCGCGATCGTCGCACCGAGGGACTGTGCCGGGGCTCCGAAAAGGACGCCAAGCACGGGAAGAATCGGCTCATCCCTCCCGAGGAGGAGCACAGCCGTTGGAATGCCGGCACCGAGCGCCGCCCGGGCCAACGAGCCACACGCGCCGTACCTCCGCCCCGCGAGATGCACGGCCAGCGTACTTCCGAGCCACGAGCCGAGGGCGTAGGCAGTGTTGGCATTGGGCGTGTAGCCCGCATCCCCCTTCACCCGCCGGTCCGATCCTCCCGGGTTGTCGACCGCCTTCCACGCGACGAGCCCGACCAGCGATGCGACGATCGTTCCGGCGACGATCGATCGCGTTACGCGGCCGGCCCCCTTGCAACAGGGATCGGGCGCCTGGAATACCAGTGCGGACGCGCGGCGCAGCGGCAGCCCCACGCGGTCGAGCGACGGCACCGCCCGCCACGGGAGAGGGGCTGCACCTGACGGCGGCGGCTCGTCTTGTGCTGCGGCGACGTGGGCGATCGCCATGTTCGCCCCCAGGACAAGCACGGCGATCCGGATCGTTCGCATGTGGTGCGACGAAGAGAAGGAGGCGACGCGACCAGGGTCGCACCCAAGCGTACGGCGCCTGGTCTCACCGGGCAAGCGAACCGGGCAGGCTCGGCTAACGCCTCGGAATGGCGAGGGAGACATTTCCGCTCCGAAGCGGTTGCCTTCGTTGGTGAATTCCGAAGTACTGGAGGAGCCGCCGGACGGCGGTACAGACGGACTGGTTTCCGGTTCCCGGTGCGACAAACGCCGCAGACGTCGAGTGAACTCTGCGGCGAACCGCTCCCAGCTGTGCACGATCCCCCGCTCTGGATTGGCGATTGGCCTCCCGCTACGCGCCCTCTTTCGCGTTCGACTTCGGTGCCGCACATTCGAGTGTCGTTATCAAGGCCACGGCGTGCGCGTTCTCCTGCTGGATGAGGGCTTCGCGAGCGGAGCACTAACCGCGCGTGGTCTGCGTCGTGCGGGCTGCACGGTCGACGTCATCGCGGCGACTGGTGGAACCGGTAGTTGTCCGGGAACTGGAGGCACGTGGCGGCTGGCACCACGGGTGGGCGATCCACGACTGATCGAGGTGCTCGACGCGGCCGTTCGGCGCTCCCGGTGCGATGTCGTGTTCCCGGTCACCGAGCCGCTCCAGTGGCTTGTGTGGGACCAGCGACCGACGTGGGAGGTTTCGGTCTATCCGCAGGTGGAGGGGCCTCACCGCGCCGCGCGGCGGGACAAGCAACGCATGAGTGAGCTTGTGGCGGGCGTCGGCGTCACGATCCCGCGCCAGCTGCCAGTATCGTCGCGGGCCGACGTTGACCGTGCCGTTCGCGAACTTGGACTCCCCATCGTCATCAAGGGGAGTGTCGGGCGGGGAGGCAACGCCACGCACGTCTGCTCAACGCTCGGCGCAGTCCAGTCTGCGACGCAGCAGCTCGCACGACGACTGATCCCGGCATTCGCGCAAGCACACATCGCGGGCTCCACCTATCTCGCAGGCGGAGTCTTCGACCGCGGCCGACCGCTTCGATTTTATGCTGGTGTCAAGTCGGTGCAGTTTCCGCGACGGGTTGGTCCAGCGGCCGAGATGCGCTCGTCCAATGATGCAACGCTCAGCGAGCTTGCGAGGCGCGTCTTTGCCGCCGCAGAGGTCTCTGGTCTCGCCAGTATCGACCTCGTGCGGGATGCGCGAGGGACCTTTCACTTCCTCGAACTGAACCCGCGACCGTGGGGATCGATGGAGGCGGCGGTGCGGGCCGGTGTCGACCTCTTCGACGTGCTCGTTAGGCTCTGGCGATCGGAGTCGATTGTGCCAAGGCTCGACTTCCGCTCCGACATGCGAACACCGGTCTTCCCGCTGTACCTCCTGGCGCACCCCTGCTGGTTCTCGGGTCGCGCTGCGCGCGCGATCCTGCCCGATGTTCGGCGTGCGTTCACGCTCGCTCGCGACGAGCCGGCGCTTGCCTGGCACATGCTGCACCGACTCTCACGCGTGTGCGTCAACTGGTAGCTCGCTCTCGTCACTGCGCCACCCGGAGACACTATGCCCAGCGCTCTTGCCCGATCACGCCGCAGAGTCCCGATCGCGACCTTTTCCCTGCTTGCGGCGGCTTGTGTCGTTGTCTCGACTACCACGAGCCGCGAGCCGGTTGAGGCCTCGTCGATGACTGACACCGAGGTCACCTCTCCCATCAGGGCCCACCTCGTCGACGGCAGCATGATCCTCTTCAGCGGCGGATTCACGTTGCGAGAATCGCAGGTGCGCGGAACGGGGCAGCGGTTCGATGTCTCACGACAGCAGTCCACCGCGAGTGACGGTATACCTCTCGATAGCGTGATCGGTTTCGAGGTGTATCAGCGTCGCGTCAACCCGCTACGCACGCTCGTGTACGGTGCGAGCTCGCTCGTGGCATCCGTCGTCAGCATCACGACAGCGGCGGTGGTCCTGTTCGGCTCCTGCCCGACGATCTATGGCGACAGCAGCGGCATAGCAACGCTCCAGGCCGAGTCGTTCTCGTATAGCATTTCCCCCCTGCTGGCCAAGCGTGATGTCGATCGCATGACGGTCCGGCCCGATTCCGCTGGTGTTGTCCGGCTGGCGGTGAGGAACGAGGCACTCGAGACGCATCATCTCGACCACATGGAAATTATCGAGGTGCGACATCGCCCGGGCGAGGTCGCACTGCCGTCGCCCCGCGGGGGCGCGATCGCGGTCTCCGAGCTCGAGGCGGCTGCCTCAACCACCGATCGTTCCGGTCGCAACGTCAGTCGTGCGGTGGCGAGGGAGGACGGCGACTACTTCTCAACCAACGAGCAGTTCCTCGATCGCGCGATTGCCGGCGGACCGACCGATGATCACCTGACGATTGCGTTTCGAAAGCGTCCTGGAGTCGACAGCGTCGCACTCGTGCTGCGCGCGCGCAGCAGCCTGCTGACCACATCGGTGCTGTATGAACACCTGATGGGACGACAGGGAGCGCTCGCCCTCGACTGGATGGGCGGCGACCTGCAGGGGATTGCGGGACTGGCCGCGCTCGCCTCGTGGTACGGCAGCAACTTCGGCATGCGCGTGGAAGTCCAGGACGGTGCCGCGTGGCGTTCGGTCATACGACTGATGGACTTCGGGCCAACGGCATGGCGTCAGGTCGGGGTTGTCGTTCCTGCCGTTCGCAGTGCCGACGACAGCGTGCGTATTCGGCTGACCTTCGCGGCCGATGCCTTCCGTATCGATCACCTGACTGTCGCTCACGGCGTACGGCGTGTCGAGCAGCGGCGGATTCCCATCGCACGAGCGATCGATGCCGAGGGCGCGCTCCGCACCGACATCGTTCGCATGTTGTCTGCGGCGGACGACTACGAGGTCGAGGCGGGCCCCGGGGCTCAGTTCTGGCTCGAGTTCAACGCCGCGCCGGCGAACGGGGAACGCGCGCCAGCCACGAGTGCCAGCAGCCGCACCTTCTTCTTCGCCGCGCAGGGATACTACGTGGAGTGGCTCCGGCCGGCCTGGATGAAGGATGCGGGCCAACGCACGCCTTTCTCACCCTCAACCACGTCCATGCGCGACCTGCTGCTCAGCTGGAAGGGCGGGCGGGACTCCCTCGAAGCGCTGTTCTTCACGCGCAGGGTGCCGATCGCATGACAATTCGATCGCGTCACTCGACAACCGCGCGTCGCCTGGTGACCGTGTCGCTCGTGGTCCTCGCCGCCTGCTACACCTCACCGCTTCCGAAGCGCGCTGCCATGCGCGACACACACCGAGGCGAGATCGCCACCGTCCGCATGGTCAATGGCACCGAGCGTACCGGCGAGCTATTGGGAGTGCAAGACTCGTCCATAGTCTTGCTGGTCGGGAATAGGGTCGCACGTGGCACGCTTGCCAACATTGCGGTCGTGCTGGTGGGCGGAGCACCGTCGAGGCAAATCACGATGGGGTCGGGCGAGACGCTCACGAGGCTGGCGCGGGCAAGTCGATTCCCGTTTGGGATCACAGCGTACACGCTGTCGGTGTTGCTCGACCAGGCGAAACAGTCGACGCCCGACGCGCTCGCGACCCGGACGCCATGATCCCATCGCTGCCGCTGCGCTCTGCGACGGTATTCGCGCTGACGATCTGCGCCACGCTGCTCCCGCCGCGACTGGCAGCTCAGGTCGCACCCGAGCGCGTGCAGGCGCGCTTCGTCGATGACGCGCGAGAGGGAACGCGCCGATACCTCACGCGAGAGAACGCGATTGACGACGGTTTCACCCGTGTCGGCGTGGAATTCCCGGCGATGGGGGAGCACTGGGTCAGCTTCGCGCGAGTGATGGAGGATGCGTTCGACGCGAGGCGACCATCCGTCCTGATCTACATGAACACCAGCGCCGGACCGCAGCTCGCCGGGGTGGCGTACTCGAAGCTCGTGAGAGGGCATGACGAACCACCGGTCTTCCCATTCGCCGGGGCGTGGCACGATCACAGCGGGACCGTCGCCGAAGGGAGCCTTCCACTCGGCCATTCAGCGCATCGGAAACCGGCGGCGCGTGGCGATCGAGACGTTTCCGACGACGCACCGGCCTTCTTCGTGCTGCACGCGTGGATCTGGTCTACCAATCCCGAGGGACTGTTCGCGACCGACAACTGGACGTTACCGCTGCGGCGGCGGGGCCTTCCGATCGCCGCACGACTGGAGCGATCGGTCGTGCGCGCGATAGCACTGGCCGAGGACCAGGAGGAGTACTATCGGCTCGTCATACGGTCCATGCTGGCGCTCGCGGACCACGAGGATGTCGCAGTGGCGCGCGTCATCGACACACATCGAGCGCGTGCGAAACACGAGCTGGCGACGATACGCGAGGGCCAGCGGCTGAGCCCTCGCGCCTCGGCGCGACTCAGTGCGGTGTGGGCGTCACTCTGGACGGCGCTGGAGCACGCCCTGCCGGAACGGAAAGAGGAGCTGCGTGCGATGCAACGCCAAGTTTAGCAGTACCAGTCTACGTCCGGACGAGTCCTGCCAGCGGCGGTGGCATATCCGGCACCGCGTCGCATGCCGATCAAGAGGGCCTGGAACTGGCGCCGCATCACGGGGAGGGTGACGCCGTCGTCATGTTCCGCGCCGCGTCGCCAGTTCCCATTCGGACGATCATTTCCTTGTCAACGATGAGCGTCGTTGGTCCTCTGGCACACTCATGGGGATCGCCGAATAGGACTATGCCGGATGGGTCCGTGCTTGGATTCTCTGCCGTGTGGCCGACCGTCGACGTGGAGCTTCCCGCATGAAGGAGTTCACCAATTCCGAGGCCCGGCAACAGTTGGCGACCCACCTGGGGAGGCGCGCCGTGAGGGTGCCGTGCGCATCCGCCGCCGGGACGGCCAGATCCTAATCCTCCGCCCAGACACCCGAACCGGGTCACCCTTGGACGTGCCTCCCTTGTAGCTGGCCCTGTCGCGGGAAGACGTCTTGACCGCCGTCCGCGGGGGGCGCCGGCCCGGCTGTGCGTGTCGTTGCCTGACACTGGCTGGAACAATCAGCGCCAACCTGCCTCTCTTCGATTGATCCTGGCACCCAACCTGAACGGAGGCGTCCCATGATGCTGTCTCGCTGGCGCTAAGGAAGCGCGCGACGGCGTACTGCGCTTGCCTTGGCCACGCCGCGCGCCGGCCGATCCCTCCCGCGAACTGGCGCAGTTGCAAGCCTTCGAGCGTACGCACGAGCTGTTGCGTGAGGAGCACGACCTCCCAAATTCGGTCACCCGATTCCACGCGCTTCCGGTGATCTTCCTGGTCCTCGGCCTCCTTCTCCTCACGATCGATGCGCCGATGCTGCTGGTGTCGTTGAGCCTGGCACGCGCGCTCGGGCTCGGCTGCTCCACTCGGTCATTTGGCGCTGCGTTGGTGAGATCGATCGTCGTCTCGATCGTCAGCATGCAGCGTGGCACCTTCGTCCCCGACTCTCGGAGGGTTTAGCAGAGGTTCCTACGAAAGTTGACTCGCGCGTATACGTCATCGGCAAACGTTACATACGTCACATTTCCGGCTGCGTCTGCGCGTCGCCGTTCCTACCGTTGCCGTGCGCTCATTCCGAGCGCCATCAACCGAAGAGGGACGACCCATGACCCAGCTGCGCAGCATCACCCTGGGGGCTTCGCTTATCGCCTTGGCGGCGTGCGCGGACAGCCCGACCATCGTCACACCGACGCTCTCGCCGGCCACCGCGCAATCTGAGGCGAACAGTCCGCTCAAGCGCTATGTCGCCATCGGGACCAGCATCTCGATGGGCTGGCAGTCCGAAGGTGCCAACGCGGCGTCGCAGCGCGAGGGCTGGCCCGCCCAGCTTGCTGCGCTCTCGGGGACCACGTTCGAGCTCCCGTTGATCAGTGGTTTCGGCTGCAAGGCGCCTTTTGCCGCGCCACTGGCGAGCGGCAGGCGAATTTCGGGAGAGCCGGTGACCACGCCCGACGACCAACTCAGCTGCGCACCACTCGTGTCGGGAATTGACCTACCGACGAGAAACGTGGCGATCGCCGGGGCGACGACGTTCGACGCACTCTATCGCACCCCGGAAACGGTCCCGAGCGTCTTTGGGCAGAGCCTGTACTCGCGCATCCTCCCCCCGGGGACGACCCAATTGCACGCCGCGCTGAACCAGAGGCCGCGCGTGATCTCGGTCGAACTCGGGGCCAACGAAGTCCTCGGCGCGCGTAGCGGGATCGCGATCGTTGGCGTCTCGATCTTCCCGCCCAACGCCTGGATGCCGCTCTACCGCGCGCTCGTCGACACGGTGGTCATGAAAACGCCGCAGGTCGTAGTGGTCGGACTGATCAAGGATGCCGCCAGCTTCCCGAGCTTCCGTCGCGGTGCCGAGATCTTCGTCGACGCGCCCACCATGCTCGGTGCGTTCAACGTGATGGTGTCGAGCGATTGTGACGGGAGCCAGAACCTGATCTTCGTCCCGGTGCGCATTCCGACGGCTGTCTCGATCGGATTGACTAACCGCGCCAATAACCTTCCACCCTTCGTCTTCTCGTGCGCCGACGGTGGAACTGGCGTACCGGACTACGTCCTGACCCCGGCCGAGGCGGGGATCGTAAACCAGACGCTGGCACAAATGACGTCGTTCATCAAGTCGGTCGCAGACCGACATCGGCTGGCGTACTTCGCCCTCGAAGAGTTGTACGGCCTCCCCGGCCTCAAGCCGACGTTCAGCGCGGTGCAGCTGATGACCTCCGCGCAGCCCTATGGCTCGTATATCACGCTCGACGGCATTCATCCGAGCGCCGCTGGATCGGCGGTCCTGGCTCGCGCCGCCGCGCAGGCACTCAACGCCCGGTACAACCTCCACCTCCCCGACGGGACGCCGTTCATCGCATCCCGTTAGGCGCTCGTGGTCCGCGGCCGGTCGCCCGAGTCGGGCGGCCGGTCGCGCGGCGGGTTCCGGACCCGTTGGCCGGCGTCCTATCCGTCGAGCGTGAGAACCGGGTGCAGTCGCAGCTGATCCACCAGCGCCGCACGCGAGGCGACGCCAAGTTTTGCGAACATGTGGGACAGGTGGGTGCTCACGGTGCGTGAGGAGATGTCGAGCCGGTTGGCAATCTCCTTGTTGGTCAGGCGCTGGGCGGCGAGGCGTGCGATGTCGAGCTCTCGTCCCGTCAACGAGTGCGCGCCCTCGCCAGGGTGCTGGGGCGGCAAACGAAGCCCCAGCGATCGCATCTCGCTCCGCGTCCCGCGCAGCTCGTTCCCTGCCCCGAGCCGCGCGAAGACGTCGTGCGCCAGGCGAAGCTCGCGCGCGGCACCATCGAGATCGCCGTCGGCCAGCATGACCTGCGCCGCATTCCGTCGCACGCGGGCCGCGTGATAGGGAAACGAAATCGCCTCCAACTCCTCGGCGGCGGTGAGCAACGCGGGAACCGCAGCAGGATTCTGCTCTTCAAATCGAAGCCGTAACGCTTCGGCGGCCGCCGCCCACGCCATGCCGAGGCGATGCGAAAGCAGCCGTGACTGATCGCGCAGTCGTTCCGTCATTTGTCGAACGAGGACATACTGCTGGAGCCAAAGCCCGGCCTCGATGACGATCGGCAAGAGCCGATGAATCGTCCAGATCACGTACCCATAGCGATCCGCGATCGCGAGCCCACGCTGACCGACGTCGAGCGCTCGTTGACATTCCCCAACCGAGAGCCAGTACGCCGCCATGCCCGTGTGCGCGAGAATGGCCGTATGTATCTCGCCGGTCAGGGGGGTGCGTCCCTCGCGGGTCGCGAGGTCCACATCGTCGGCCCGCGAGAGGCGCCACGCCTCCTCCAGGAGCAACCGGCCGGCCTCCAGTTCATCGCGCGCGAGTCGGATGAGCCCCGTCCACACCAGCAAACGCGGGAGCAGCGTGTCCGCGGCGATCGCGCGGGCGATGGGAATCGCGCGCTCGGCCACGGCGATCCCCTCGTTCCAGGCCCCGATCCCCGAGGCGTGTTCGATCGCGATCTCTGCGGTTTGCACCTGCATGAGCGGCGAGCGGAGTTCAAGCGCCAACTGCTCGGCTTGTCGCAGGTGCGTCTCGACGGCGTCGGCGTTGCCTGCCAACCCTTCGAGCACGGCCAACGCCCAGTGTGTCGACCAGGTGAGCGATCGGTCACCGCTCGCCAGGGCATGGGCGTGCGCCGCGTTCCCGTGCTCACGTGCCACGGCGGGCGGACAGGTCCACCCCTGCAGCTGGGTGAGCGCCCGTCGCACCCGCGCCTGGAGCGCGTGATCCGCACTTCGGTCGGCAATGGGGAGCGCGGCTTCGACGACAACCTTGGCCTCGTCGATTCGTCCCAGCGCCTGCAGCAGCATGCCCTTCGCGACGCGCGTGCGCACGGCGAGATCGATCCGGTCGATCGCGAGCGCCGCCTCGTCGGCGTCGTCGAGGTAGCGCAGTCCCTCGGCCGGGCGGCCATCGAAGGCGATCGCGAGCCCAACACGCCGAAGCAGGCGCGCGCGTGCAAGCGTATCGCCGACCGCGTCAGCCATGGCCAGCGCGCGGAGCCAGTGCGCGATGGCCCCGGTGCGATCGCCGGTGCGCTGGAGCGCGCGCGCAAGATCCTCCAGCAACGCTCGGTGCTCCAGGGCGTCGCGCGTGCCCTCCGACATCCCCTCGCAGAGCGCGACCGCGTCGCGGAGGAAGCGGGTCGCCTCCACGTCGGCGTGCCGGTCGAGCGCTTCGCGTCCCGCCGCACTCATGTACCGCAGCGTGCGGGCATCGCCACCGTTCGCGCGCCCCTCAACAAGGTGCCGGGCGATCACCCCTGCCTGGGTGAGCGCCGCGTCGCCGAGCGCGCGCTCGAGCTCCTGAGCCGTCGACAGATGCAACGCCTGTCGACGGGCGGCCGTGAGTCCGGCGAGCACCGTCAGTTGCAGCAGCGGATGGACGAACTCGTACTGGGGGACGTCGCCCTCGGCGATCTCGCGAAGCACCCGTCGGGCGCAGAGCCCATCCACGGCATCGGCGAGGCTCGGCGCATCGAGCGCCGCCACGGCCTGCAGCAACGGGAGCGTCGCGCGACCCCCGATGATCGCAGCCACCTCGGCCAGCCGCCGATGATCCGTCTCCAACTCTGCGAGTTGCCCCTGCAGCGCTTCGCGAATGGTCGCCGGAAGCCCGACGTCATCGAAGTCCGCCACCGTCCATTGCTCACCTTCCTGCCAGATACGTCTGGACTCGACGAGGTGGCGAATGAGCTGATCGACGAAGAGTGGGTTGCCACGCGAGCGTTCGTGTATCCGATCTCCCAGTCGCGCCGCTGCATCGCCCGTGAGCCCGAAGAGTTGATGCAGCAGCTCGAGAACGTCAAAGCGGGTCAGCGGTTCGAGGGAACGAACGACCGCATCGCCGCGAGCGAGCAGTGAGCGCTCCACGGTCCGAAGCGCACTCGGGAGCTCCTGCCCGTCGTTGGCGTAGCTGACGATCAACAGCACACGCGATTGCCCGAGCTGTCGCGCCAGGAAGTGCACGAGCTCTATCGACGATGGGTCGCTCCACTGCGCGTTCTCGAGCACGAGCAGGAGCGGCTGGCGCGCCCCGAGGCGAGTGAGGAACTGCGCGAAGTTCCAAAGGAGTCGTGTCTTGCGGTCGTCATCTCGGTTCGCCGACGCATCCACCAAGTCGGCCCCGAGTCCGAGACCGCGGAGGAGCGACCCGAGTTCGCGCTCGGCTCCGCGGGCAAGGACCGACAGCGCCCCCGCAGGCAGCTGCTTGAGTGCCGGAACGAGCGCGTCGGAGATCATCCCGTACGGCATCCCCGTTTCGGCCGCGTAGGCGCCACCGACGGCGACCATTACCTCTCGCCTCGCCGCCTCGCGGGCCAGCAGGCGGACGAGGCGCGTCTTCCCGATCCCACTCTCGCCCGCCAGAAAGATGCACTGGCCGCGACCGTCGATCACATCGTCCAGCGCCAGGCGCAGCGTGCCAAGCAGGGCACGTCGTCCTACCAGGGGGAGTTCCGTGTCGGCGATCGGGAGGACTCGTGAGTCGCTTGCGCGCATCGGGACGCAGAGTGCACCGAAGTCTGACTTTGGAAAGCGCCAAGACGCGTGACGCGCCCGGCTGACGAGGCGAGCAAAGCGTGCCCAGCAGTGCTGCAGGCGCGACGAACCACAGCGTCCGCCGGGTAGCCACGCGAGGCGAATGAGACCAGTATGTCGCTGTCGGTCCACTAGTCTGCCTACCCCGGCTTGGCACCGCTAGGGGTGGGTGGAACGCGTCCCCGGCTCCACCGGCCGGCGATTCACCCCGGACGAACGCTCTGACCGCTTGAGCACCGCCCACGCTCCCGATCGCGCGTTCGACGCGCTCGCGATAGTCGGTATGAAGCGGCGGCTGGTCCTCCGCGGTCTCGTGGCGCCACGCATCGCCCCACCACTATACCGTGCGCTCACCGCGTACCGACGGGACGCACATCGGAAGACCAGCCACCATGGAGAGGTGAGGCCTGGATCTGTACAAACGAGAGAGCCAGCTGGAGGTCAAGGCGGATGACGGGACGATAGCGGACCGCCGCGTCGCGACCAGTCGGGAGCGGTTCACCGCCGCACTCGACGGTCGGCCTCGGTCGATGATTCATGCGCCAGATTTCTCTCCCCTTCTTTTCAGTGATTCCAGAGAATCGTCGAGATCGCGCTGGATCGTCGAGCGTGCTGCCGACCGCGAGGACGGCCGGCGCATGAGGTCGTCAAAGGCGCGCACGCCCCCCCGTGCTCCTTGTCGGCCACGAATCAGTCCCCGCTGTAGTCGAACCTGACCCGGTTCCGAAGACCCCGCTGCGGTCGGGTGGCCAAGCGGCTGCGGATGGTACGGCTTGCGGCTGCGAGCAGGCTGGACGCGCGCGTTGGCCGTGGGCTGCATGGCGGCGGTGTGGGGTACGGTCTGGCGCACATGGCCACGCGCACCACGGCATGGCGTCGCGCTCGCCGCGCGGGTATTCGCCGCCACCTCGCCCAACTCCTTGAGCCAGCCCGCCGTAAGCAGTACGATCCCCACGCCTCCAACGCCCGGCCATGACTCCGATCCCGCGCCTCGCCATAACCGCCCTCGCGCTCGCTAGCGCCTCCATGCTCCCGCCCGGCACGCTGCGCGCGCAGAATGCCCCCGTCGGCATCGCCGCGCTCAAGCACACCGCGGCCGACGTGCACTTCATGTCGGGGATGATCCACCACCATGCGCAGGCGGTGCTGATCGCGAAGTGGGCCCCCACACACGGGGCCAGCGCCGAGCTGCAACGGCTGTGCGAGCGCATCGTCGTCGGGCAGCGCGACGAGATCGACCTGATGCAGAACTGGCTGCGCGACAAGGGAGAGCCGGTCCCCGAGGCAACCGACGCCGGACCGATGAAGACGCAGCACGAAGGGATGACCCATGAGATGGTCATGCCCGGGATGCTCAGCGCCGACGACCTCAAGGCGCTCGATGCCTCGAGCGGGGCCGCCTTCGACACGCTCTTCCTCACCTTCATGATCCGGCACCACGAGGGGGCGCTGACGATGGTCGAGGAGCTGCTCGCCTCGCCCGGCGCCGCACAGGACGAGACGGTCTTCCGCTTCCAGTCCGATGTCTTCGCCGACCAGTCGACGGAGATCCGTGTGATGCAGCAGATGCTCGCGGCGCGTGGGGTGCGCAACGGTGCCTGACATAAGCGTCTTCCCATTCCCGCCCCGCCGTCCCCTCGTCCCCCCGCCAGGAGTCGCCATGCACGCTCCACCCGTCCGTCCCCGCACGTCCCGCTGGTCCGCACGCCTGACGCACGCCGCCGCGCTCGTGGTCGTCGCGGGGTGCGCGCGCACGGCGATCGTCGTCCCTGCCCCAGCTCCCACCCCCGACCCGCGTGTCGGGCTCAAGGCGGGGCTCACCGACGCGGGTGAGGCGATCTGGAACCTCGGCTTCGTCTCCAACGTCCCCTCGCCGCCGGGCTTCGAGGGGGTCACGAACTCGGACCTGGCCTTCCGTGGCAACTACGCGATCCAGGGCAACTACAACGGATTCAACATCTGGGATATCTCCAACGCTCGGCAGCCGAAGTTGGTCAAGTCGACCCTGTGCCCGGCCTCGCAGAGCGATGTCTCGGTCTACAAGCACCTGCTCTTCGTGTCGGCCGAGGGGCTGAGCGGGCGCACCGACTGCGGGACACAGGGGGTGCAGGACACGGTGAGCACCGTCCGCATCCGCGGGATCCGCATCTACGATGCGACCAACATCGCCGACCCCAAGTACGTCGGCAACGTGCAGACGTGCCGCGGCTCGCATACGCACACGGTGGTCGAGGATCCGAAGGACAAGGAGAACGTCTACATCTACATCTCGGGCTCGTCCGGGGTGCGCTCGCCTAACGAGCTCCCCGGCTGCTCAGGGACGTCGCCCGATAACGACCCCAACTCGTCGCTCTTCCGCATCGAGGTGATCCAGGTCCCGCTGGCGCGCCCGCAGGACGCGAAGGTGATCAACAACGCGCGCATCTTCGAGGGTCTCACCGCACCGGCGCGTCACGCCGACGTGATGACCGCCGAGGACTCCGCGCGCATGGCCGCGCGCGCCGCCTCGCAGCCCGCCCGTGCACCGCGTCCCGCACCGATGCGCGGCGGCGGCCCCACGCAGTGCCACGACATCACGGTCTATCCCGCCCTCGGCCTGGCCGGCGGCGCCTGCGGCGGCTACGGCCTGCTGCTCGACATCAGCGACGTGAAGAACCCGATCCGCATCGACGCCGCGGCCGACTCGAACTTCGCCTTCTGGCACTCGGCGACGTTCAGCAACGACGGCACGAAGATCCTCTTCACCGACGAATGGGGCGGCGGAAGCGCGCCGCGCTGCCGGTCGACTGACAAGCCGGAGTGGGGGGCGAACGCGCTCTTCACCATCGAGAACCGGAAGCTCAAGTTCCACTCGTACTACAAGATCCCGGCGCCGCAGACGAGCCAGGAGAACTGTGTTGCGCACAACGGCTCGCTCATCCCGATCCCGGGGCGCGACGTCATGGTGCAGGGGTGGTACCAGGGGGGGATCTCGATCTTCGACTGGAGCGACGTCAAGAACGCCAAGGAGATCGCCTACCATGACCGCGGCCCCGTAAACGGGGAGAAGCTGGTGAGCGGCGGCTCGTGGTCGGTCTACTGGTACAACGGCAACATCGTTTCGTCCGAGATCGCGCGCGGCATGGACGTCTTCGAACTCAAGCCGAGCGAGTTCATCTCGCAGAACGAGATCGACGCGGCGAAGACGGTGCAGTGGAACGAGCTGAACGCGCAGGGGCAGCCGAAGATCGTCTGGCCGCCGAGCTTCGCGCTGGCGCGTGCGTACGTGGACCAGCTCGAGCGTGGCAAGTGCCTCTCTACCTCTCGCATTGCCGCCGTGCGCGGGGAGTTGTCCAGCGCCGAGCGGGCGGCCGGTGCGGCGCGTCAGGGGGCGCTCACCACGTTGTCGTCGCAGTTGGCCGGCGAGGCCGCGGGGTCGTGCGACGCCAAGCGTGTGCGCTCGCTCTCCGATGCGGTGAAGGACCTGGCGGTCGTGAGCTAGTCGCCGCGCACCGCGAGGACCGAACGGGAGGCGTCGCTGCGGACGCCTCCCGCTCTATTTCGAGGAGTCGCTCATGCACCGCACCCGGCGGCGAGCGCGACCTTCGACTACCAGGACGTTGTCCTCGTTCACGCGCGCGGTTCCTTCAGCACGCCGCCATGCACCCGAAGGCGCAGCACCTGCTCACTGACCGCAACTGCGGCTGGTAGAGCCGAGCCGACACGCAGACTCGGCGTGTACGGCTTGCAGCTGGTCGAGCGCTACAAGCGAGGAGTGGGCGCGCGCCTGACCACCGAGTCCCATGCTTGCGACTTCTCGGAACCCGCCGCTTCGCCCATGTGGCGCGATAGCTCTGCGCACGCTGCCTATCGACCACCCAGCCGAGGTCGCTTTTGTCGAAGTCGTGCGGCTGACGATGTCCATTTCCGAGCCGATTCGACGCCACTCCCTGTAGTGCGCGTCCGAACGACGGCGGCGCACTCCACCGCGGCCACAGGGGGCGTCATGCAGGTTTCGGATGCAGCACGGATCGGGGCATTTTCACTGATGACCAGCGCGATCGCGGCATGCATCGCGGCGCCGGTGGAGGCGCCGGATGTGATGCGCACGCCACCTGCCGTCGAGGCCCCCGCCCGCTACGTCAGCTCGGCGACATGCACGCGCCGTTGGAATGCGGCGGTCGATGGCATGTGGGACGATGCGGTACGGTGGAAACCGCTCGGCGTACCGACTGCCTTCGATACGGTCTGCATCCAGACGGCAGGGAGCTACGTGGTCACGGTACGCAATGCTGTGCCGACGGTGGCTGTCCTGCAACTGGGCGACTCGGTCTCGCGCCCGACGCTCGAGGTGGAGTCCGGGGGAGTGCTGAACGTCAAGGGCGCGATCTCGAACTATCCCGCGTCGACGCTCGCCCTCGGTACGGACGTCGGGTCGACCGTCAGCTGCTCTCACCTGTACAACGAGGGAACCGTTCGCGTGCTCTCGTCGACCAGCGCGAACGCCTCGGCACGGATCGACTGCACGTACTTGATGAACTACGGTGCCCTCATCCTGGCCGGGCGGACCACCCTCAACGCCAGCGGCTGGTCTCCGGAGTTCAGAAACAGCGGCACCATCGTGGTGACGGCCCCCGACCCCGTGCACTACGCCTTCACCCCGACCAAGGGCTACACGTATGTGTGGATGACCGCGGGCGACATCAGCGGCACCCAGTCCTTGATGTTCGAACGAGGGGTGGGATCGGGGAGCTTCGCCCACTTCAACTGGACGGGTGGCTCGATCCAGCCGAACTCCGCCGCCCCGTCCAGGTCCGTCGTGCACGTCACGAACTTCAAGACGGCGACGGCCTACCCCGCGTCGAGTGGCACGGTGAACGTGCTCGGCGGCGGCGTGAACGACACGACCGACGTGGAGATCCTGTCGGACAGCACGCACGCGATCATCGAGGGCCAGTCGACGCATTTCCAACTGTTCGACAACATTGGGACGCTCGACTTGCTTGCGGTGGGTTCCACCTATTCGCGTGCGAGCGTCAGCTTGTTCAGCAACTTCGGGACGATCAACGTGCTGCGCGCCACGACCTTCGACGTGACCAAGCTGGACAATCACGGTACCATCGTGCTCTCGGCGAACCTGACGTTCTCGCGCCCGAGCGGCTATCTCCAGAACTTCGGGAATGTGCGCGTCATCGGGAGTCGACGCCTGATCATGGGGTCCACGACCGAGTTCCGCTCTGACTTCGGAACGCAAGTCGGCACGTTGCAGCTCTCGAATGCGTCGCTGACCGGTCGTGGGACCGTCGGCGACATCGTGTCGACAGGGGGCTCGATCCGTCCTGGATTCGGCCTCACCGAACCAGGCACGCTCAGTGCATCGTCGGTCACGCTCGACGCGGCCAGCGGCGTCTCGATCGACCTCGCCGGCGATACGCCCGGCACCTATGACCAACTCGCGGTGGCTGGCAGCGTGACCTATGGTGGCAAGCTCGCCATCACGTCCGCTTCGACGTTCATCGGCGGCGCCTGCGGGCAGGTGATCCCGATCATCACCGACCAGTCTACCGCTGGGCGAGGCGCGTTCGCCTCCACGTTCGGCTTCGCCCCGCTCACCTTCGCCCATGCATGGCGCGCGTACAATCCCACCGGCTCGTACAACCTGGCAGGGTTCAATCCCCTGTCGCCGCTGCACGCAACGAAGATCTCCCTGGCGGTAACCGAGGGCGGCGCCAGCGACAGCTTCTTGCTCTGCCTCGGAGGTCGGGCGCCGAACGCGAACGTGAAGATCGTCGCCGGTTCTCTGCTCGGACAATCCGTCGCGACCCCCACGCCGGCCGTCTTCACCGTGACGGACTGGATGCTCCCGCGCACGTTCACCGTGTCGGCGATCAACGATGTCGTGGTCGAGGCCGAGGTCACCGACGACCTGCAGCTGACCGTCGGCAGCGCGGACCCGTTCTACGCCGCGCTGGCCATCGCATCCCGGCCAGTCACCGTGACCGATAACGACGGAAATGCCGATCTGTCCATCTCGCTCGTCGAGGTCCCGGCCTCCACCGCCGTTGGGCAGGTGTTCGACTTCACCGTGGTGGTCACGAACAACGGGCGGACCCTCAGCACGGGGGGGACCATCACCATTCCAGCCACTGGGAATTTCGAGGTCCAGTCCGTCGTCACCGCCGGCTGCAACTGGACGACGTCGTACGTGACCTGTCCCTTCACGACGACCGCTGTCGGGGCGACGAAGGTGTTCGTCATTTTCGTCAGGGCCATCGCGAGCGGCAACACCACCATCACCGCGACCGTCACTGGACAGCAACCCGATGCAGTCCCTGCGAACAACAGTGCGGCGGCGCTGTTCGTGGCGCAGTAGGGCGCCGCACGGCGTGGAGGGCCGCGCAGCGGTGGCGCGAATGCAGTCATCGTGCTTGACTGCACCCGTCGACAGGTCGTATCTCCGGTGTCCCCTCTGGAGCAGTCCATGCGTATCCCTCTCCGCGGCGTCATCGCCCTCGCCGCCCTCGCCGCCCTTGTCTCCGATGGCTCGTGGCTCGCTGCGCAGTCAGCTCCGGCCCCGCAAGCGCCAGGGCACGCGCAAGCGAGCACCGCCCGCTATGCGCGCGCCGACGCCTTCCTCCCGTGGAACGTGCAGGCGCTCGTCTCGGGGAACCAGCTCGACCCTCACTGGCTCGAGAACGATCGTTTCTGGTTCCGGGGCGCCCGCGGGCTCGGCGGCGAATTCCTCGTCGTCGACCCGGTACGGGGAACGCGCGCCGTCGCCTTCGATCACGCACGGCTGGCCGCCGCGCTCTCGGTTGCCGCCGACACGGCGTACGTCGCCGAGCGGCTCCCGTTCACCGAGTTCGACTTCGTGCGCAATGGTCAGGCGATTCGCTTCAACGTCGCCGACTCGGCGCGCTTCACGTGCGACATCGTTGCCTACACGTGCGCAGCGAAAGAGAAGGCGACCGCCCCGGCGAAGGATGAGATCCTCTCGCCCGACGGGAGGTGGGCCGCCTTCTCGCGCAACGAGAACCTCTGGGTACGCGCGGTTGCCACCGGGCAGGAGACGCAGCTCTCCACCGATGGCGAGGCCTACTGGGGATACGGCGTCGTGCCGGAGGGGTGCTGCCAGGAGATCACCAATCGCCGTGCCAAGCGAAAGGTCTGGCCCGTGCTGCGCTGGTCTCCCGATTCCAAGCGCATCGCCACCCATCGGTATGACGAACGCAGGGTGGAGCCGCTGAACCTCATCGAGACCGTCTCAGGCGGGAGGCCCAAGCTCCACAGCTACCGCTACGCCCTGCCCGGGGACTCCGTCGTCCCTACGTGGCAGCCGTATGTCTTCGACGTCGAGGCCAGGCGCGGGACCAAGATCGACATCGCTCCCGTTCCCGGATTCTTCACCTCCGCCGATTCCTCGTTCCGCGATGTGCAGTGGACGCAGGATGGCAGCTCGCTCTTCGTCACGGCGCGCAGCCGGGACTTCAAGAAGTACCAGCTGTTCCAGGTCGATCCCGCCAGCGGCACGGCGCGCCTCGTCTTCACCGACTCGGGACAGACCTATCGTGAACTCAACCAGTTCAGCGGCGCGCCCAACTGGCGCGTGCTCAAAAACGGCAAGGAAGTGCTCTGGTGGTCCGAGCGTGACGGGTGGGGGCACCTCTATCGCGTGGACGCCACCACGGGACGGGTGATCGCGCAAGTCACCAGCGGCCCGTGGCTTGTGCTCGACCTGCTCGCCGTCGACGAGACGCTGGGCACCGTGCACTTTACCGGCGTCGGACGCGAGCGGGGAGTCGATCCCTACTATCGCATGCTCTACCAGGTCGGCCTCGATGGCTCGGGATTCACGCGCCTCTCGGCGGAGAACGCCGATCACCAGGTGTGGGCCACGCCGTCGGGGCGCCATTTCGTCGACCTGTACTCGCGCCGCGATGCGGCTCCGGTCGGTGTCGTTCGTGCGCCTGACGGGCGCGTGCTGCAGACCATCGAGCAAGGGGACATCTCGCGCCTTCAGGCCATCGGGTGGAAGCCGCCGGTCGCGTTCAGCGCCAAGGGACGGGATGGGGTGACCGATGTGCACGGCTATCTCTACTTCCCCACCAACTTCGACTCCACCGCCAGCTATCCGGTCGTCGACTACATCTATCCCGGCCCGCAGGTCGGCGCCGTCGCCTCGCGCTCGTTCGTCACCAGCGCCCCCGGCAATGGCCAGGCGATGGCCGAGCTGGGCTTCATCGTCTTCACCGTCGATGCGTTAGGCTCGCCGCTGCGCTCCAAGGCGTTCCACGACGCGTATTACGGCAACATGACCGACAACGGCCTCCCCGATCACATCTCGGCGATGCAGGCGCTGGCCTCCACCTATCGCCAGATGGACTTGGACCGCGTCGGGATCTACGGCCACTCCGGGGGCGGCTTCTCCGGTACCGACGCCATCCTGCGCTATCCTGAGTTCTTCAAGGTCGCCGTGTCGGGGGCGGGAAACCACGACCAGCGTGGCTACCATTTCCCGTGGGGTGAGAAGTATCACGGCTTGTTGGTGAAGAACGCGACCGGCGGAGACAACTACGACTCGCAGGCCAACCAGAACCTCGCCGGGAACCTCAAGGGGAAGCTCCTCCTGTCGTACGGCACGCTCGACGACAACGTCCATCCCAACATGACGCTCGCCGTCATCGACGCCCTCATCAAGGCCAACAAGAAGTTCGACGTATTCGTGTATCCCAACCGGAATCACTCGTATGCCGGAGAGCCGTACGCCATCCAGCAGACATGGGACTACTTCGTGCGGCACCTGCGGGGGGAGGAACCGCCGGCGGATTTCGTGATTCGGCAGCCGCGGTAAGCCCAACGGAGTTTGCGAATCGGCCGACCCTAGCGCATCACGGAGCGCTCGCGCCGCTCCACCGAAGCGGGTCAGGTACAACTACAGCTGCATCACGCGCAGGCGCCTCCCACCTCACGGCTGGTGACGCTTGTAGATGATCGGATTCAGGGGAAGCTTGTCACGGTCGATGATCACGCCGTCCTTCATGACCATCCGGATCATGCGGATGTTGGTGATGTCGGCGAGGGGATCAGCGTCCAGCATCACCATATCGGCGATCTTGCCTCGCTCAATCGTGCCGAGGGAGTCGCCCATGTGGTGCGGAAGCGCCTGCGCGCCCGTCCTTGTGCCGGCGACGATGGCCTGCGACGGGGTCATCCCGAACTCGACGAGCGCCTCGATCGCCGCGAGCGTGCCCACTCCTGGCTGGCGCATGCCCCACTGGTTGGGGTCACGCGAGAACTCGATGGCCTGCGCCACCTGATTGTCGGTCGCCGTCGTGATTGGGCAGCTTGTCTTCACGATCTGCTCGGCGTTGGCCCGCATGACGCGCGAGTTGGTGGTCCGGATCGAGTCCTCGATCATCTTCTCCGTCATCGCCGGCTTTGGCCAGCTTCGCAGTTCCGTCGGCCCGTTGCTCGCGGCACTGGCAGCGCTTGCCCCTCCGGTCCGGTTGGCGCCGGCGCGTGCCAGCGCCATCTGGTAGCCGCGCCCCGCGTGGTTGTTGCCGTGGATCGAGCAGAACGGCCTTTTCTCGCTCAGGAGCTTGAGCACCTCGTTGGTGATGGGAACTCCCCCAACCTCTGGGTGCTGAATGAGGTCGATGCCGGAGACGAGGGCGATGTACATCCCCTCGGGCGTGGTGGAGTGCGTCTCGGCCATGAGTCCGCGCGCGTGCACCGCGTCGACGATCGCCTTGAACTGTCGCTCGGAGAAGACGAGCCCGGGCTCGGTGTGTGTGTGGGTTGTCCCGCCGATCTTCACGAAGTCGACGCCTTTGTCGATGTAGGCATTGACGATGACCTTGAGCGAGTCGGGGCCGAACCAGGGCATGAGTTCACCGGCGCCCTGCGTGATCTGGTCGTTGAGCCACTCCTCGTAGTAGTTCTCCGGGTCGCGGCCCCGGAACGTCTTGGAGAAGGTCCCGCCCCAGCCGATGATGTTCCCGGCGACGTACATGCGCGCGCCGATCGCCGTGCCGCTCTTGATCGCATCGCGCGCCACGAGCAGCGGCGCGAGCGTGCCGTACGAATCACGAATCGAGGTGACGCCGTACTTGAGGTGCATCTGCGCCCCTTCGATCGCGATGTCACTCAGCCGTTCCCAGTATCTCGCATATTCGGCGGCGCTCGTCGGCATGCCGTTGTGCACGTTGGTGTCGACGAAGCCCGGGGTGACGTACTTGCCGGCCCCGTCGACCTTCTGGGCGCAGGCAGGCACCTGCACGTTGGCCCGCCTGCCGATTTCGGCGAACTTGCCGGCGCGCACGAGAATGGTGGCATCGGCGAGCGGCACCCCGCCGTTGCCGTCGATGACGGTGGCACCAATGATCGCGATGGCACAGGGCTGCGCGGTCGGGCGCGGCGCGGCGCTGAGCGACGCGGATGACAGGTGTACTGCGGTCGCGACGAACGCTGGGATCCGGAGGCGGTGCATGGACATGGCAGGACTGGGCTGTGGGAGTGGCAAACTGGAGCCGGGCGACCATTCGCGACGCCGGAGCGCTGGCCGGCACGCACCGGCGAGAACGAGAAACGTACCGCGGCGCCTAACGAACGGCGCGCCCCTTCACCCGGAAGTCGAGAGCGGTATCGAAGCCGGCGCCGGGCCGGAGCTTGAGCACCACCTCAACCGCCTCGCTCATCTCGCGTGGCGCGAGCCGATCGGCGGAGCCGAGCTTGCCGGAGAATGCCACGGTGGACGCCGACAGCGCGACGCCGGCCGAGTCCACCAGCTCGGCGGTCGGCTGCCCGCCCGCCGTCGCGATGCCGACGATGTCCAGGCGAAGCGGGCCGTAGACAGGTTGGCGCGAGACGTTGCGCAGTTGCAGCTGCAGGCGTGCAGTCCCACTGGCGGCGTCGTAGACGGGAGTTCCGGCCACCACCTCCACACGATCGGTGAGGTCCGCCTCCGTCAGGGCGCCCGGTACCGCGGTGGGAGCGCCAAGCGTGATGCGAGCGCCGTACAACTCCTGCTTGCCGCTGCGGCGATCGGCCCAAACCGCGTTGAAGGCGCCGCCTCGGTCGGCCGCAAGCCCGGTGTAGTGCCCGGCGAAGAGGTTGCGCGTGCCGTCGAACGAGAGCACGATGCGCCCGTTGGTGAGCGCCTTGTGCGCCTCGTCGCGCGCGCGGCGCACAAACTCGGGGCCGGTGAGCGCGAACCGCTCCATCGTCGAGAGCCTGGTCGCCGTGGAGTCGGGGGGACGATTCGGGTCGTCGAAAGGGCTCAGGTTGTGCACGTAGGCGCCCGGCCCCTGGCTGGGCGGCGGACAACTTGCCGCTGACGACACGGTGTGGTTGGCGCTGAAGCGCTGGCCCCCGTCGATGGAAAAGGCGAACAGGTACTCCCAGCAGCGACGTGCCGGATCGCCGCGTCGATCGTACCAGGCGATCCCGATCTCACCGCGTGGCGCGACCGCGACCACGGGCGTCATGCGAAAGTCGGCGACACCAAGCGGCACGTTTCGTGTGTTGTCGTTGACCCGCAAGGGGGGCGACCAGCTTCTCCCCTTGTCGGTCGAGCGCGAAAACCAGATGTCGGAGTGGCCGCTGCGCGTATCGTCCCAGGTGGCATAGATGTGGTCACGATTCGGGCTGGTCGATGACGTATCGGCGACGACGATGGGCAGGCTGAACGCGCGGGGGAACTCGCCGCGCCGCGCCGGCCAGATATGCGGACCGAAGTCGAACACCTTCTCAGGGGGCGAGAAGGTCTTCGCACCGTCGGTCGACCGGCGCACGAACATGGGGAGCCTCTCGTTGCGCGGGTCGCCGAGCGGATTCCAGTACTGGTAGTAGGTGACCAGAACGGTGCCATCAGAGAGCACGACCGGCTCGGTTGCCACGAGCTTCCCGCCGGGCTGGAGGTCGATCAGCGTCGGATCGGAAAAGCTCTTGCCGTGATCGTCGGAGTACTGGAGGAACATGGCGTACTGGTCGCGCACGAACGAATCGTACACGTCGTTCCAGGCGAGGTAGACGCGCCCGCGATGCGGCCCCTGGCTCATGTCGACGACGAGCCGGGCATGATCGGGCTGCACCGAGGGATGAATTTCGGTGGGGCCGTCCCACGTCCACGCATCGCCGGTGGTCGTCCAGATGCGGATCGCCGCCGGCTGCGACGCCTCGGGCCCGCTCATCGCGCGCGCGAAGCTCCCGCCAATGACGCATTGCATCACGTAGAAGCGCCCGTCGGGGCCGACGACGACCATCGGGTCGAAGGCGCCGGCTGTGTAACCAGGCAGGCTCACGGTGACCCATGTGTTCCCGCCGTCCCGGGACACCATGGTCGCGGAATGTCGGCCGCCCGTCCCGCCGTCACCCGAGCCCACCTGCGCCACGGCGACCATCACGTTCGGGGTGGTGGGACTCACCGCCACCCACATTTCGTTGTACTCGCCCGGCACGAGCCGGCGGTTCGGCCCGACCGACACCGTTGACGGCGTTGCCGCTGGCGGCGGCTGCGCCGCTGGCACCGAGCTCCCGAGCAGGGTCAGCGCGACGAGCGTGACGCACGGTGCGACTTGCGGGAACCGGGCAGTGTGCATGGAAGGTCTCCGGTGAAACGTCGGGCGGCGCTGGGCGCGCGTACGCCGGGAGAGGTATCGCAGCGCCCCAAGATCGGTGCCGCGCGCGTGATCGTCAACGAAACCAGCGCGATGGTGCGCGGCCACGACGCCCCGTGCACACCGGTGCTGCGCAGCTGCTCTCTGGACGCGCAGCAACCGCAGCACAACATTGCAGGACGACGTCGGCGGTGGCGGCACATCCCCGCGTTCCGTACCCGCCCCGACCCCACAGGACAACGCATCCATGGCCTCGATCCGGCGCCCCCTCCTGTCCGCCTGCGCCCTGGCTTTACTCAGCAGCGCCTGCTTCAATCGTGGGACGGCCGGCGGCGCGCCGCCCCCCGTGAACGGCAAGGAACGGACGCAGTTCACCATGCGATACATCGACCTGACGCCCGGCTCGGGTGCCGAGGCCGCGCCTGACAAGTGCTACTACGTGCACTACACAGGCTGGCTGACCGACGGCAAGAAATTCGACTCGTCACGCGATACGGCGAGCAACGGACAGCCGCGAACGCCGCTCCCCTTCCAGCAGGGCAAGCGGACCGTGATTCCGGGCTGGGACCAGGGCTTCGAGGGAATGAGAGTCGGGGCACGTCGCCGCCTGATCATTCCGTATCAGCTTGCGTACGGGGTCAACGGGCGCCCGACGCTCATTCCGCCCAAGGCCACGCTCATCTTCGACGTCGAGCTGATGGACGTGCGGGATGCGCCGCCGGCTGCACCGCAGGGCGCCCCACCGGCGCGCTGCCCCACCTGGTCGTAGCCGCGCTATGTCCCGTCACATCGCAGCCCTGCTTGCGGCATTGCTCGTCGTGGTACAGCCCATGGCGGCGCAGTCGCTTCCCCACGTCGTCTTCGGCACGGAGCGTGGCGAGATCGAGGTTGAGGTCGACACGATCCGCGCCCCGATCACCGGAAAGAACTTCCTGCGGTACGTCGAGGGTGGATTCTTCACGAACGGCTCATTCTTTCGCGTCGTCCGGCCGGACAACCAGCCGAATGACTCGATCCGGATCGACGTGATCCAGGGGGGACAGAGTCGCGAGCCGCGTCGCCAGGGCTTTCCGCCCATCGAGCTTGAACGAACGGCCGTCACCGGAATCACGCACGTCGATGGCGCCATCTCGATGGCGCGCGGCGGGGTGTCGAGCGCCACCTCGAGCTTCTTCATCTGCCTCGGGCCGCAGCCCTCGCTCGACTACGGCGGCATGCGGAATCCGGACGGCCAAGGCTTTGCCGCCTTCGGGCGCGTAGTGCGTGGGCTCGACGTGGCGCGCCGCATCCAAGCCGAGGCAGCCAACGGCCAGAACCTCGTCACCCCCGTGCTCATCCTCGACGCCAGACGCACGCCGTAGACGCGACGAGCGGTTCGGACCACAACGTAGAGGGGGGCGCGATCCAGTCGGATCGCGCCCCCCTCGCCTTGCATCGTGTACCGCGGACTACGGATTCTTGTCCGCGCAGACACGCACGTTCGGGTTCGCCTGCTCCGAGAGCGTCAGGATGAACACCACATCTGTTCCATAACTCACACCAGCCTTGTACGGACCCTTGGGCCAAACGTTCGCCTCGGCGCGTGTGTACTGCCGCATCAGTCGCCGCAGGTCGCCCGCCCGGTGACCGGTGCCGAACAGCCAGAAGGCACGCTCGCGGAAGAGCAGGTCCACGCGGGTTTCGAAGCTGCCTGGGTCTGCCAACGGCGCCATCGCCGGCGTGATGCCGGTCGCCCGCAGCGCGTTGAGGATCCCGAGCCACCCGTTGCCGGTCGTGGCGTTGTCGTTCCGGTTGGCCTGGAGGGCCGCCTCGGCCTCGATCAACCGCGCTTCAATCCCGGTCACCATCGGAATCGGCGAAGAAAGCGAGCCGTACTTCCCGAACACCGCGACGCTCGTAATGCCATCGGTCCCCACGCCGTTCGCCGTCGTGGGAATGCGCGGATCTGCCGCGCTCACGAAGTTCAGGCCATTCACGCCCTCACGATCCGAGACGGTGATCGTGCGGAGATTGTTGCCGTTGAAGACCAAGTTGGTCTGGCCGGCGACGGTCAGTGTCGCCTCGGCATTGAACACGTAGTTCGTCGGGACGCCGCTAACGGCCGCCGCCGCCTGCACATACTGGGCACGATTGAGCAAGGCGCGACCGCGTGCCACCTTGGCCAGGTTCAGCACCCGGGCGCTGTCGGCGCCGTAGACGAGCGCCGAGTCGAAGTTCGCGATGGCGACCTTCAGCACGCTGTCGCTCGTGAGCGGGCCGCTGAAGATTGCCTCCGTCCCATTGATGTCGGTGAGCGGGGTGCCGTTGCAGCTCGTCTCTCCGATGAACAGCTCGGCCAGCCCCTTGGTGGCAAAGAGCTGTCCCATGCGCGAGCGCGGCGTGGGGGCAAACTGCCGGCGGGACTCAATTGCCTGCTGCGTCTGCGTCCGCACCCGGTGCATGAGGATCGGGCCATACTCGGTGAAGGTCAGCGACTGCGACCGGAAGTCGATGTCGGCCTGTGAAATGAATGCCGTGGCGAACTTGAACTCGTCGCTGAAGATGCCGGTGTTGTACGCGAACGTCATGAACGGCGACATGATCGACGCGAGGGCGCCGCTCGTGAGTGCCTCGGCGCCCGCCGCGTTGGCGAGCTGTTCCGGCTGCACCACGTCGGGTGAGTCCACGTCCGTCAGCGAGGAGCAGGCGGACGCGAGCAGGAATCCGGCCGCGGTGGCGAGCCGATAGAATCGCTGGGTCATCGGTCGGCGCCTCACAGTCCGAGGGAAAGTCGAATGATGAAATACTTGGGGAGCGGCGAGACCGGGTTGTCATAGCCCAGGTCCCAGACCGTGCCGAAGTTGCCGGTGAGGTCGGGGTTGGCGGTGACTTCCGGATCCAGGCCGCTGTACTTCGTCCATAGCGCCAGGTTGCGCGCGCTGAACGTCACGGAAGCCGTCCGGGAGCCAAGCAGGTTCTTGAGGTTGCGTGTGGCATCCCACACGATCGAGGCTTCGGCCCATCGGGTAAACGTGCCGTCTTCTGCGTAGCCCGCGTACGTCAGCGTCGGTCCGGCAAAGCCGGCGTAGGCCGCCTGCGACGCGACCGAGGCGTTGGGGTCATTGCGGGCCTTGCACGACCCGAAGCTCGCGCACTTGTTCAGTTCGGTGAAGTTCGTCTGGATGAAGTTGCCCTTGTAGACGAACATCGAACTCAGGCGAAGCGCTCCGTTGAAGAGGGAGAGACTTGGCGTCACCGTGAGCATGTCGGTCGGGTTCGTCACCCCGATGAAGGTGATCGAATCGTCGACCTGGACCTCGCTGATCTGCAGGACACCGTCGTTGTTGGCGTCGTTGTAGCCGCGGATCTTGCGGTCCCACATCCCGAACAGCGGGAAGTCCTGGACAAACTTGATGAAGCGATCTTCCGGTGGACGCAGGCTGGAGTCGAGTTCGAGCAGCTTGGAGTGGTTGATCGAGCCGTTGAGGCTCAGGTCAAACTGCGCGCCTCGCGCCTGGAAGACGGTGGCGGTAATGATGCCCTCGACGCCGCGGTTGCGCACGCGCCCCACGTTGTCGAGCTGTCCGGTGGCGATCAGCCCAGCCGAGCGCGGATAGGAGCGCTGTACCAGCGCATCCTTGCTCTTCTTCTCGTAGGCGGTCGCCTCCAGGCTGATCCGGCCGTCGAAGAAGTCGATGTCGAAGCCGCCTTCGAGCTCTGTCGTGCGCTCGGGTGCGAGGTTCGGGTTGCCGAGCGTCTGCAGCTGTGCGCCTGATGCCGTCGTGCCATTGACGAAGACCGTGGCCAGCTGCAGCCGCGTGAGCGCGGCGTCGGCCGGCGGCTGTACGCCCGAGGACCCGTAGGCCGTGCGGAACCGGAAGCTGGAGATCGCCTTGGTCTTCGGGAACCAGTCTTCGCTCGAGACGAGCCAGGAGACGCTGGCCTTGGGATAGTAGGCCGTCTTGAAGTTCTTGCCGAAGGTGCTGGCCCCGTCGGCGCGCATGGCGCCGGTGACGAAGAGACGGTCGTTGAGCGCGAACTGCTGCTCCACGTAGCCACCTGCGACTACCGACTGGATGGTCGCCTCGGCGTTGGAGACGGTTGCGGCGCCGGCGACCGTACTCGATCCCGGCGGAAGGTTGGCGGCGATCGCCGTCGTGATCCCGCGGTCGCGTCGATTGTACTGCGCGCCGACCGACGTCTTGGAGACGATCGACGGGAGAAGGTTGAAGGTGGCGGTCGTGCCAACATCGCCGGTGAACAGGACGGTGTTGGAGCGCGAATCGAGACGTCGGCCGAGGCTCGGCGCCAGGGCGGTGCCTCCCTCGCCGCGGCGCTGCAGGTTGTCGGAGAAGTTGGAGCTGACGTCAACGCCGACCGTGGCACGCGCCAGGAGCCATGGGAGCGGCGTGAAGTTTCCGTTCGCGGAGCTCGTCAGGCGCACGAGCCGCTCGGCCGCTCGGGTGGCGAACGACTCACCGGGGCGGCGCTGGTTGAGCCAGCCGTCGTAGTCGTCCTTGAATCCCCGTCCCCAGGCCGCGTCGGTGAAGACCGTGTTGGTGGGAATCTGGCTGCGCTGGAACTGGAGGCTGTTGGAGAGGTTGAGGTCCGCCTTTGGGCCAAGCATCGCCGAGGCGTTGGCGCGCATCGCCGCGCGATTGAGGTAGTTCGGGTGGATCTGTTCGTCGGGGATGTCGGCGCCCCCGCGCTCGACCTTCAGGCGCGAGATCTCGGAATCGGACAGCTCGAGGTAGCCACGCTCACGTTCCCAGTCGCCAGCCACAAAATATCGGAACTGCTGTGCGCCGCCCGACACCTGCGCACCAGCCTGACGACGATAGCCGGTGCCGACCGGTGAACTGATGGCGTCGGCCATGGGATTCCACTGGCTGACGCTGTCCACGGTGCACTGACCCGCCGTCCGCGCGAGGTTCACGCAGTTTACCTGCTGCCCCAGCGTGTTCTTGCCGAAGGCGTAGTAGTTCTCGTTCCACTTCGTCGGGCCGGGGATCACCCCTCCCTCGCCAAACAGGGTCCACTTGGGAGAGCCGGCGACGCCGCGCTTGGTCCGGATCACGATGACGCCATTGGCGGCGTCCGTGCCGTAGAGTGTGGCGGCGGCGGGGCCCTTCACGATCTCCATTGACTCGATTTCGTCCGGGTTGATCGCCGTGACCGATCCGGCCGTCCATCCGTAGGACTGGATGTTGGTGCCGCCCCCGCTCCCTGCGCCCGTCGTATTGTCGACGCGGGCGCCGTCGACGATGATGAGCGGATTGTTCGGCTGCGACAGCGAGTTGAATCCGCGGATGCGGATGCGCGGCGCCGATCCAGTCATCCCGGCGTTGGCAAAGGTCATGAGCCCGGCGACGCGTCCCTGCAGCAGGTCGCCCACCGAAGTGATCGGGGCGGACATCGTGAGCGAGTCGGCGCGCAGCGTCGAGACGGCGTTACCGAGCTCGACCCTGCGCTGGTCGCCGGTCGCGGTGACGACGACCTGCGAGAGTTGCGATGCCGAGCGCTCGAGCGCGAAGTCCGCCACCACCTCCCCGTTGTCCGACACCGTGACTCGCTCCGTCTTGGGCGCGTAGCCCAGCATGCGGACGGTCACCGCGTGCGTTCCCGCGGGAACCTGGCCCACCACGTAGCGACCCTCATTGTCCGCCACCGCACCTAGTCGGGTGTTGGCAATGACCACCGTTGCTCCCGCTACCGGTGTTCCGGATCCCTGCTCGGTAATCCTGCCGCGAATCGTGCCGGCGAAGCGGACAGACTCCCGCTCGCTGTCGGGGCTTGGGGGGCCATGACTGCCGGCACCCAGCATCGGCGACGAAGCGAGGCCGAGGGGCAACAACATGGCCGGCAACAGACTGAGGCGCATGAGTTCTCCTTTCAATTGTGCGGGGCACCGATGTGCGGGACAGTCTGGTGCGACGACGACACACGAGACCGCGAGAATCAGTGGCGATAGTGCATCATTATTCGCATACAAATATGAAGACGTCAAGTAAGCCGCTGCACAATGCGACACACGCCGCGCGCCGCTGTCGCAATTCCACACGTGATGCGTTCGCGCGCACGCGATTTGATGTGAGGCGCGCGCTGCGAGGGACGGATGCGCGATGTTTGACGCTCGGGAAGGAGCCGAACCAGGTCGGCCGCTGAGACGGACGATGCCAGCTACATCATCAACACTGTTGGGTTTGCCACAGCACGAGTGCGCGAGCGACCGACCCGATCGCACGTCCCGAACGATTCGGGGATTTCCGGGCGTTGAGTCACTGGACCTTCATGCACCGGGCTGCATGACTTGCGGTACGATGGACCACTCGGGCGTTGTGCCCCATCTGGTGCCCGACGGCGGAAAGACGGCCGAACGGGTCGCCTCACACTGGCTCCCCTGCGGGATCCGGGACCCAGAGACCAGACCGGCGCCGTCGCTGCTTCACGCTCGGCGCTAGCTGCCTCAGCATTGCGCACCGCCTGCGGATGTGGTACGCTCGCAGTCTCCACTCACTTGGAGCTGACCGTGACTCTTCGCATCTCGCGCGTCACCCTGCTCACGCTGATTGTGGCCGCTGCCGCGCTGCATCCCCACCAGCTCGCGGCGCAGGACAGTACCGCGGCGCCTGGCACCGGCGTCTGGCGCAACTATGACTTTGTTCGCGGCGACAGCATCTGGTACGCCAGCGACTTCCGCGATGAGCGTGTGGGTCGCTTTCCGGCCAGCCAGCTGGAATTCGTGAGCGGGAACATGGAGATCGTCGAGCGGAACGGCGCAAAGCTGCTTGAAGCCAAGAGCGCGGCGGTGGTGCGTATCCCCCTCCCAACCGAACTTCCTGCGCAATATTCCGTCGAGTTTCGGCTGGAGATCGGTGCGGCCAATTTCTTTACCAGCCTGTACAGCTCGCCGCACGAGGGGTCGAACGGACGTTACGCCACGGACTACGTGCACCTGTACTCACGTCCGGGCATTTACCGCGGCTCGGCGGAGCGTTCGGCCGCCACGGAGCGCTCGTTCGTCAAGAACATGGTGCCGATTCGCCTGCAGGTTGACGGCGAGTACGCCATTCTTTACGTGGGCTCGACACGTGTGGGCATGGTGCCTAACGCGAATTTCGCCCGAAGCAAGACGCTGCAGCTCTCAATGAACGGGCAACCGGGGCGCGAAACGTACCTGAGTGACATCGTGGTTGCCGTGGGGTTGGATCCGCTGTACGAAACGCTCCTGAAGACGGGGGAAGTCACGACGTATGGCCTCTACTTCGACGTCGACAGCGACCGTCTGCGTCCGGAATCAACGCCGCAGCTCGACGCGCTCACCAAGATGCTGACCGATCACGCGGATCTCACAGTCGCGATTGAAGGTCACACCGATGCGACAGGCGACGACGCACACAATCAGTCATTGTCCGAGCGACGGGCGGCAGCAGTCGTTGCATATCTCACGACGAATGGAATCGCGGCGGCTCGGCTCGCGGCGGTTGGCAAGGGAGAATCGGTGCCCGTGGGAGACAACGGGACTGCGTTGGGTCGAGCGCAGAACCGACGCGTCGTGATTCGCAAACAGTAGCGCCACCCTGCCAATCATATGAACCGCCTGTTCACCGCTTCGCTGCTCGCTGCCCTGCTCCTCCCCGCGCCCTCCCTTGCCCAGCAGAAGGAGACGTTCGACGCCTGGGCGCCGCAGCGTGAAATGATCCGCCGAGGACAGCAGGCCGTCTTCATGTGCAACGGACTCTTCACCTCCAACCGAACGCTGGAGCAGGTCTTCGCGCAGGAACTGGCGTTCTTCCCCGAGCCGATCGGGACGCCGCGGGGTGGTGACTACCTGGTCGACAAGGCGCGGAAAGCGGTGGCCATCGGGTCGCCATGGAGCGGAGCGCCGGTCATGCGCGCCGCGTTCCGCGAGGGACTGGGCTGCGTCGTCATGTCGCCGGATCAGGGCTTCGAGGACATCGACGCACTCCCGATCCTGAAAACGCCGCCGCTGGCCGGCGACCCGGCCACCATCCCGTGGCCCAACGGGGACCTGGTGAAGAAGCAGCCCCTCCCCGCGAACGTGGACGCGGCAGCGTTGCAAGCGGCATCGGATTGGGCGTTCAACCGGCCGACGCCCGAGCAGGTCACGCTGAGCCTCATGGTCATCCAGAACGGCCAGATCATCCACGAACGGTATGCCCCGGGCGTGGACATGCACACCCGCACGCGCACCTGGTCCACGGCCAAGAGTATCGCCGGGACGCTCATCGGCATCCTGGTAGACCAGGGAGAGCTGCGCCTCGACGAACCCCTTGGCTTCGCCTGGCAACCGAAGGCGCTGCTGTCCGAGAGCGACCCGCGGAACGCCATCACGCTCCGGCACGTGCTGAACATGTCGAGCGGGCTGTACCCCATCGACAACGCTGGACTCGAGTACGCCACGGGCTCGGGCCTGTCGTACTGGGCGGGGACCAGCTCCGTGCAGGGCGCGCTCCACAAGGCGCTGGTGCGCACGCCCGGCACCGTGTGGGACTACGAGAACTACGAGACGCTGCTGGCGGTCTACAAGATGAAGCAGGCCATCGGCGACCCGCAGGCGTACCTGGAATTTCCCCGCAAGGCGCTGCTGGACAAGCTCGGGATGCGCAGCACGCTGCTCAGCACCGACCGCTTCGGCGACTTCATCCTCAGCAGCCAGGTCTACACCAACGCCCGTGACCTGGCGCGACTCGGCATCCTCTACCAGCAGGGCGGCATGTGGAACGGTGAGCGCATCCTGTCCAAGGAGTGGATCGACTTCGAGCGCACGCCGGCGCCGGCCACCGCGAAGATCGGCAATGCCTACGGCGGCCAGTGGTGGCTCGTCCCCGACAACCGGAAGGGCGAGGTACCCGCGGACGCGTATACCACCGCGGGCAATCGTGGCCAGTACGTGATCGTGGTCCCCTCGAAGCACCTGGTCATCGTCCGCCGCGGGCTCGACTGGGGGCGCCAGGGTTTCGACCAGTGGGGGATCACGCGCGAGGTGTTGAAGGCGATTCGTTAGGCGGGCACGGCCGGCGCGACCGTACGCGAAGCAGCCTGTTCCTTCAGCCGGTCTCGAGCACCAGTCGCGCCATTGTCACCTGCCGAATGCCGTTCTCGACCGGTGACGTCGGCGATGGTGGACGGGTCACTCGTTTCATGGCCACCAGTCTCCGCGTACGGCGCACGGTACGACGCGTGCTGCTGCTTGCCAGCATGGGCCTGGGCATGCCGATCGGCGCTCAGCGCCCGACGGTGCAGCGTAACGTGGCGCTCGGGGTGCTCTGGCAGTCAGCACCTTCGTTCATTTGGGAGCGCGGTGTCCTTGTGGACGCTGGCATCCGAATTCCGGTTGGCGCCTGGTTGTACGTGCATCCGAACCTCGAGATGTCCCGCTCCACGTTCTCCGGTTCGGGCGGGGACATTTGCATACCCGTTGATCGCCAACCTACCGAACAACTGCCTCGATGTTTTGACCGGCCACTGCACGAAGTCACCGGTGGACTTGGCGTGCGTTTGGAGGGCGCGAACACCACGCACAACCGGAGGCACCTTCGAGGCGCCATCGGTTTCGCCGTACTGCGGAGCTTCGAGCAAGCCAATCCCGGGGAGCGGGCGCATTTCGTGGTCCCCGAGGCGGCCCTCGGCGTTGGCTCACGCCTGACTGGACCCGCCTGGGGCATGGAGGCACGCCTGCGCCGCCTGTCGCGGTGGGGCACGGAAGGCCCGCACACGCAACTGGCCCTGCGTACCTTCGTAACGTGGTAGCGGCGGTCACGATCGACGACCGACACGCTGTTCCGTACGATCGCGTCGCAACGCCAGCGGTCGCGCCGGGCTGACTGGCATCGGCGATGCACGCACCCGCCGCCTAACGCCGCACCTCGTACCGCCGAAACCCGAAGCCCAACCGCTTCGCCGCCGGGTGCTGGATGGGGACGGCGACGCCGAGGCTCCCATCCTGCAGGAACGACATCCCCAGGTACTCGCCCGCGGCGCTGCGCACGGTCGCCGTGTCTGGAGGAAAGCCCCCTTCGAACGCCTCCGGACGAAACACGGACGCGCGCGCGACCCGCGGCGCCGAGTCACCCGCGGACTCAATCCACGCCACGGAGGCCGTCAGGCTGTCGCCCATGCCGGTGAACCAGGTCGCGGCGAGTTGGCCGTCGCCACGTGCAATGAGGTAGGGGAAGTACGTCACGGCACTGTCGCGGGCGATTTCCCAGGTGGTCCATGTGGCGCCCTGGTCCCGCGAGCGCGCCAACCACATCGCCCGCTCATGCGCCCACAACAGGAAGAGTGCGCCCGTCGAATCCCAGGCGACGGGTTCGACCCAGCGCGGCTGCGGCGCCTCGCTCCAGGTCGGGGGATTGGTCGTCGTGTCGCGCATCGCCTGCCACGCCCTCGTGCCAGGGGGGGTGCGCTTGGTCCAGGTCGCACCGCGATCGGTGGAGACAAAGAGCCAGTCCTCGCCAGCATTGAACGAGTTGCCGGAGACGGAGATCGGAACAACGCGGGCCGCCAGCTCCCCGGTCGGGCCGATGGCGAAGTGGCTCGACCCTCCCATCGGGTGAATGCGCGACAGTTCGGTCCAGGTGCGCCCGCCGTCGACGCTGCGCACGTGCGTGACGCCGGCACCGTCGTTCCAGATGGCGTGCGCGCTGTTCGTCGCCGAGACATCGATCCACGGGCGATCGTCGAGGCGCGTGTCGGAGAGCTGCTGCCACTGCCAGGTCGCACCGCCATCGCGGCTGGTCGCGAGATCGATGCGCGTCCCCACGGACTCCGTGCGGTCGAAGCTCATGTGGAGGAAGTACAACGTGCTGTCGGGTCCCACGGCAAGCTCTACATCGGAGTTGCCGACCGCACCGTCAGCGCGAGTGCCGATGTTGACGGTCGCCCACGAGTGACCATTGTCGTCGCTGCGATAGAGGTGCGGCACGGTGTCGCCGTAGCCGGCGACGAAGATGCTGCCCGACGGGTGCTGCACCACCATGGGCTCCCGACCAAGCCGATTCACGAACTCGCTGGAGTCAACAAGGACGAGCGATGGGGTCGCTGGGACGGCGGGAGCGCGATCGCCGCACGCGGCGACGCAGAGAACGGCGATGCTCAGCAGGCCACGCATGCGGGGGCTCCGTAGGTTGTGAGGGCGTCAGGACGTGCCTGACCAAGCGGTTTCTTACCGAGAGGTAACAGCGCAAGCAGTTTTCGTCGAAACACTCGGCCGGCAACTGTCAGGCGACACCGCTGACCTGACAAGAATGCACGGCGTACTCCGCGTCGGCGATCCCCCGGTACCGCCGCCTCGCACGACGGGCTTCTCGAAGCGCACACTGCCGGCGTCGACGTCCAGCAGGTGTTCCCTCGGGTCGCCGGTTCCGGAAGAGTGAGGAGGGAGGTCCCGGACGGCCTGCGGGCTGCCTCGCCTAGCAGCGTTCTACGCGGTTGGGCATCGGACGGCGCTCCCGACGCTCCGTCCTCGATTGACCACCGTGCGGCCGCGCCGCAGCTTATTCCTTGGACGGACAGGATTCAGGGGGACGACGATGCATACGCCGCAAACCATTCGAGCCGCAGCCACGGCGCTCTGTATCGCAGGAGCCGGCCTCGCGTGCCACGGGTCGCCGACTTCGCCCGCCGCGGAGCTGACGGTCAGCCTCCGTGCCATCGCCGACGGCGCATTCGAGATGCGCGTCAGCAACACGGGCACCGGCCCGGTGCTGCTCTCAGGCTGCCCGGACGCGCCCAGTTTTGTCGTGGAACGACGCGACGGCGAGCGGTGGTCAGAATCCACGTCCTTCAATGTTATGTGTATTGCGATCCTCACCCCGAAGACGCTCGCCCTCGCGCCCGGCGACACCGTTGTCCGGCGCGTGGACGTGGCGCAGCGGGGTACCTTTCGCGCGCGCCTGTACGTCGGGCCGGACTACGGGCGACCGCAGCAGGTGCTCACGTCGGGTCCCGTATCCTTGCCGTAGCGGCCGCCATTTTCCTTGGTCGGAACAACAGCGCCTGCAGCCGATAGCAAGGGGTGCCTGAGCGCTTCGCGCGCGTGAGCGGAACGTGACTGCCGCTTTCGACGCGCGCCAGGCACGGAAACTCCACAGAGGAGTGACGCATGTACCGCTCGATATTCGTTGGACAGTTACTCGGAACCCTCGCCGTCCGGGTCGTGCAGGCACAACGGGCCGGGCCGCGCACGCCCGCCGGCGCAGCATGTCCTTCAAGAGCGCGCTCGTCGGCGCTCTGGTGCTCCCCACCGTCTGGATCGTGCGTGCCTCGACACGATAGCCGCGAGGCCGCTGGTGCAGTTCGATTCCAGTAATCCGGTCGTCGCGCTTTGCATCGCCGGCATTCAAGTGGAGGGCGATGCCGCCGAGGCGCGCGCGCGCTTCGAGCGTGCGTGGGCAATCCGCCAGGATGACTTCGACGCGTGTGTCGCGGCGCACTACCTGGCGCGGCATCAGCCGGACGCCCGCACCACGCTGCACTGGAACGAGGTCGCACTCGCTCACGCGGAACGCGTCGAGGACAGCGAGCGTGAGGCGCTCCTGCCCTCGCTCTGTCTCAACCTCGGCGATTCCTACCTAGCAGTCGGCAGCCTGGCAGACGCGCGCCGCCTGGCGCAACGCGGGCTCAGCGCTGTAGAGGCGCTCCCCGCGGACGGCTATCGTGAGTTCATCCGCGGCGGCCTGACTCGACTCGAGTCACGCGTCGCAGCCGCGGAGTCGTTGGACGCGGCCACCCGGGGCGCCGAGCCGGCGCTCGGTGACGGTCCGGGCAGGATCTACGTGGTGGAACCGACCGGTCCGATCGCCGACGACCCCAACCTGCCGGACAAGAAGTTTCCGGGAAACCCGACGAAGTAGTACCGCTCGCGTACTCCACTTCGCGTCACGGCACCCGCACTTCCAACACTCGGCCGCGATACGCGCGTGGGTCGACCGCTGCCACGCGCTTTGTCATCCGCTCGCTGGCCACGAGCGACGTGATTTCTACGTCGACCGGTGCCAGCGAGGGGAGCGCCACGTGCACGGGCGTGATGCCCTGCGAGTCGTATCCGCCCCCGGTGTCCACGAGCCGCGCGCCGAGCAGGCGTCGAGTGCCCGCGACATACACGCGCACCTCGCTTCCGGCCCGCGTCGCCCGGCCGCGCGCATCACGCACCGCCACCTGCAACGACCGCGCAGCGACGCTGCCGGGCAGCGTACTCCGGAACAACGGGTGTGTGCCGGCCGTGTGGTTGTTGGTGAGGGCGAGGTCGAGGTCGCCGTCGCGGTCGAAGTCGGCCCACGCCACGCCGTGGCTTCCGTTGTTGATCGCGATGGCGGGTGGCATGACGTTGACGAAGCGGTCGCTACGGTTATGGAAGAAGTGGTCGGGGGTGTCGCGCTCACCGGTGAGGTACGACACGACGAACAGGTCGAGCCGTCCGTCATGGTCAGCGTCGCCCCAGGCGGCACTGACAGAGTGATAGTCGCCCGCCAGCCCCACCGACTCGGCGACGTTGGTGAAGCGAGCGCCGTCGTCGCGATACAGGGCATCGGGGCCATAGTTGGCGACGAAGAGGTCGAAGTCGCCGTCGTTGTCGAAGTCCCCGAGCGCGGGTCCCACTCCGCCCAGGTCGGCGGCGCGACCCCGTTCGGACAGGCCGAGCGAGTCGGCCACGTCCATGAAGCGCCCGCCAACGTTGCGGTAGAAGCCGTTGGCGTCGCCGTCCTGGTTGGCCACGAACGCGTCCAGGTCACCGTCCTGCTCCCAGTCCCACCACGTCACGCCGACGGTCTTGCGCGCGTCGGCGATGCCGAGCGACTCGGCCACGTCGGTGAAGCGCCCGCCGTCGTTGCGGTACAGGGCGTTGGGGCGATCGCGGAACGCGACGAACAGGTCGACGTCGCCGTCGTTGTCGTAGTCGATGAAGGCAGGCTGGCGGGTGGTACCGCGATCGATCAGGCCTACGACTGGCGCCACGTCGCCGAATCGCGCCCCGCCGCCCGGATTGCGATACAGCTTGTTAGGCACGGTCGCTGCAGGGGTGAAGCCGACGTACAGGTCGGCGTGCCCGTCGGCATCGAAGTCGCCCCACGCCGCGGCGCGCACCTCGAGCGAGTCGTCCAGGCCCAGCGCGGCGGCCACGTCGGTGAACGTGCCGCCGTCGTTGCGATAGAGCCGGGCACGCACGCCGCCGCGGAAGCCGACATACAAGTCAAGGTCGCCATCGTTGTCGAAGTCGGCCCACGCGTTCGGCTGGCCGCCCGGGGTGACGAACAGCTCGGGTTGTACCGACTCGAAGGCGGGCATGACGACCGCGTCTCCCCCCAACATTGGGACCATCGTCACGCCAGCCCCAGGGCGCGACACGCCGCCCCCGCAGGCGGTGAGCATCGCGCATGCAATCACAAACATCCAGGTTCTGGCCACCCGATTCTCCCTATCGCGTGTGACAGTGCAGCTGCACCGCCGTCGCAAATCCGGTCACGAACCACTCTCAGTGAACACGTGCACGTCGCGCTGCGGGAAGGGAATGCTGATACCCTCCGCGTCGAAGGCTTCCTTCACCGCCTTGGTGAAGTCGAACTTGACACCAAAGTAGTCGCTGCTGTTCACCCACGGACGCACCACGAAGTCCACGCTGCTGTCGCCGAGGTTGGCGACGGCGACGACGGCGGGCGGATCCTTCAGCACGCGATCGTCCTCGGCCAGGAGGCGTTCGATGACCTGCTTCGCCTTGTTGAGATCGTCGCCGTAGCCGACGCCGACCGTCATGTCCACGCGGCGAGTCGGGTGGGCGAAGATGTTGGTGATCGAGCCGCCCATGACGGCCGAGTTGGGCATGATGATCTGCACGTTGTCCGGCGTCTTGAGCTCGGTGGTGAGGATTCCCACCACCACAACAGTGCCCGTTTCGCCACCGGCCTTGATGAGGTCTCCAGCCTTGAACGGCTTGAAGATGATGAGCAGCACCCCGGAGGCGAAGTTGGACAGCGAACCTTGCAGGGCGAGTCCGACCGCCAACCCCGCCGCACCGATCACCGCCACGAACGATGTGGTCTGCACACCGAGCTTGCCCACCGCGGCAATGACGATGAAGACGACGAATGCGCCGTACACGAGGCTCGAGAGGAACCCGACGAGCGTGGCATCGGTGCCGCGCTTCTCGAGCGCGGCGACGGACAGCGTTTGCACCTTCCTGGCCAGCCAGAGGCCAACGACCAGGATGAGGATGGCAGCAACCACTCGGAGTCCGTACTCCGCGAGATACGCGAGCATGCGGTCACCGACGGAGGAATCGAAGGAAGTCGCAACAGATTGCAGCAGGGCAGGGATCATGATGCAGGGACGTGTTGGTGGATGTGACCTGGCACGTAGTCGTTGCGTGCATTCGCAGTTCACGAGCGCGACTCACCATCGCGACTCACACAGGTGCCGTGTCGTACGTCGTTCATAATACGACATCGGCCAACGCCGCGCGCGCATCGATCCGCTGGCAGCATCGGTGCATACCAGCGACACCGCCCGTAACCCTAACCGCTGACTACATCCGCGACTTCGTCACAGCGCATCGAGGTCGACGACGACGGCGCGCACCGCCCTCAAGTATCGACGACGCCCCAAACGTGCGGGAGTATCCCGCGAACGTCGCCCCCAGCCCCTCGTCGCGGAACGACGCCCCGCGCGGCGACGTTGATCACCGGGCACGCCGCCCCGACTCACGCGCAGCGACCCACCTCCCGTCCCCCGTCCCCCGTCCCAAGTAGGGGTTTCGCCTCGCCCTATTGGTAGAGTCGCTGGGAGCGCAGGGCGCATCGCCGTGCTATCGTCCAAGCGGTCCCCGCTCCATCATGGTCGCCGCATCTCTCTGACTCGGCGCCGGACTCTGGTCGAGCGCATTCGCCTTCACACGGGAGCCCCTCATGTTCACGTCGATTCTCGTCCCGGTGGACGGATCCGGCCTTTCGGAGGCCGCACTCACGGTGGCCGTCCCACTGGCGCGCCAGTACAACGCCGAACTGCACGTCGTCACGGTGCAGGCTCCCCCACCCAGACTCAGCGGGAGCGGTGGCGCCCCGGTCACGGACACGCTGTTCGACGTCGAGCGGCGGCAGGCCGCCATGGAGTACCTGACGCAGCTCGGCGCCCGAATCTCGGCTGAGGCCGACGGCGTTCGCATCCATACGGAGCGCCTCGAAGGTCGCGTCGCTGATGCGCTCGCCGATCGCGTTACCGAGCATCCGCACGACCTCGTGGTCATGACCACGCACGGCCACCGCGGGGCCAGCCGGCGCTGGCTGGGGAATGTGGCCGATAGCCTGGTGCGCATGAGCCCGGCCCCGGTGCTCCTGCTCTCCGACGCCAGTCTCGGCGCCACGCCGGCCGGCGCCCCTCCCTTCGCCAACGTGCTCGTCCCCATCGCGCCGACCGAAGAGAGCGAAGAGATCCTGAGCGACGCCATCGCGCTGGCCGGCGTCGCCGCGTCGTATCTGCTGTTCGCGGTGGTCGAACCGCTGCCGTTCTTGCCGCGTTCGCCGCTCGATCTCATGTCGGTGACCGACGCGGCGGGCGAGGAATCACACGCACCCAGGTCGGAGTTCGACCTGGCGGTCGCGCACCTTGACGAACTGGCGGCCGCACTGCGGCGCCGCGGGCTGACGGTGCACACCAGCGTGGCGATCCATCGTCACCCGGCCGAGGCGATCCTCGCCCAGGCGGCTGAGCTGTCGTCACCGCTCATCGCGATGTTCACCCGCGGGCACGGCAGCACTCGGCGCTTCTTCCTCGGCAGCGTCACGGACAAGGTGCTGCGCGGAAGCAGCGTGCCGGTCCTGCTTCGCGCCCCCGACAGGAGCTGATGCCCATGGGTGAGCCTGCCCACCCGATTCCACCGGTCACCACGCACGAGCGCGTGGTCATCGGCGTCGACTTCTCCGAGGCGTCGATCGCCGCGATCCACTGGGTCCGGCGGGCGCTCGCGCCAGACGCGGAGTTGGTGCTCGTACACGCCATCGAGGTGCCCGAACCGCCGGCCTTCCTGCGCGGACTGCACGCGCCGCGCGAGGACGTCGTCTCGACGGCGAGACGAGGTGCCGAGGTCCGCTTCCGCGAGTTGCGCGCTTCGGTGGCCCCTGGGCGCGTGTGGACCGAGATACGCGTCGCGCGCGCCAGCGAGTGCCTGGCGACGGTGGCGAGCGAGTACGGCGCAAGCCTGGTGGTCATCGGGACGCATCGCGAGCGCCCTGGCGTGTGGAATCGGCTGGGGACGACCGCCGAACGCGTGCTGTCCATCTCCCCGGTGCCGGTCGTGTTGACGACGGGCGAGCTGCGCGATGCGCCGCAGCACCTGCTTGTCCCGGTAGACGACGCCGAGAGCTTCACGCGGCTGCTCGGCTGGCTGCAGGCGCTCATGCGCGTGCACGGCAGCCGAGTGACGACGCTGCATGTGGTGCCGTCGTCGACCCTTGGGTACTTGCTCACCGGGGTGGGCGTCGGCGTCGGTTCGGTGGCACCGGTGGTCACCGCCCCCGACGACCTGCTCGCGCTCGAGGCCGAGCAATGGAAGCAACGCCTGCTCGCCGCCGGGTTGGACGCGGATCGGGTCAGCTGCGAAGTGATCTTTGGCGAGCCTGGACGGGCGATCGTCGAGGCCACCACTCGGCTCTCTGCCGACATGATCGTGATGGGGCGATCGGGGGCTGGGAAGATCCGGCGTGCCCTCATGGGGAGCGTGACCCGCGAGGTGCTGCGCGGGGCGACCTGCCCCGTGCTCGTGATCGTGGAGGGTGGGGGCGAATAGTCCGGGCGAGCCGCCATCGGCGCCGGAGTGCGCTCCCTTGAATCATCCGGGCCGGGTGACACGTAGGTCAGGGAGCATTCGTTGTCCCCCCCACCCCTGCCTCGGAGCTTGTCATGGGACTCATCTTCGCCGCCGTATTCGGACTCATTGTCGGCGCGCTTGCCCGCATGTTCTACCCCGGCCGTCAGGACATGTCGATCCTCAAGACGATGCTGCTGGGCATCGGCGGCGGCTTTGTGGCTGGCCTGATCGGCCGCATGGTCGGCTGGTATCCCGCGGGTCAGGGCGCAGGACTCATCGCGTCAGCGCTAGGTGCAATGCTCCTGATCTGGGCCGTGGGAAAGATGCAGTCGAACGCGTAGGCGCTGGGGGGCGCCGGCGAGCTGCACGTCACGCGAGTGCACGTCGCGGCCTGCGCCCCCAGCGACCCACCCCCCCCACCGTTCCAGCCACCTCAACATCTCGGAGCGCGTCCGTCCGGTAGACGTCCGCGTGGCCCACCAGACAGCCCACGCCCCCGCCGCACCCCACCCGGCGGATCGCGCGCGTAAGCCGCCCGCGAGCCCACCTGCCGAACGAAGTCCCCCGCCCGCGCCCGCGGCCCACTCCGGAAAGGAGCGGGCCGCGTTTTTTCATCGCGCCCGACCGACCCAGCCCCGCCTCCTCACCCTCGGACGGTGGTACCCAGCCTCTCCGTCTCTCTCCCGTCCCCCGTCCCCCGTCCCCCGTCTCCCTCCCCTTGACATCCTCGCCCTCCACCCCGACTTTGTTTCCCACTCGAACAAAGTCTGGTTCGGACCCCCCGCTCGGTCCGGTCACCAGCCCGCCATTCAGAACGAGGCACGCATGGGTCCGATTCGCCCCCCCGCTCCCCGACTCCTGCACAGGCGCTGGGTTGCGGTCGCAACCGCCGCGGCGCTCGCCATCCTCCCCGCCCAAACGCTTTCCGCCCAGACGCTCTCCGCCCAGCGCGTGCAGGTCGTCAGCGACGCCTCCGGCTCGCGTCTCCAGGTCGACGGCAAGGACTTCCTGGTTCAGGGGATGAACTGGGACTACTTCCCGATCGGGACGACCTACTCGTACAACTTCTGGGGGCAGTCGGACGCCTTCATCAAGACGGCGCTCGATCGCGAGATGTCGCTGCTCAAGAGCATGGGGGTCAACGCGATCCGCCAGTACAACGGCGTCCCCCCCAAATGGGTGCGCTACATCTATGAGCAGCACGGGATCTTCACCGTCCTGAACCACCCGCTCGGCCGCTACGGCTACACCGTCCGCGGCTCCTACGTCCAGAACACCGACTACTCCGACCCCGACGTGCGCAAGGCGCTCGTCGCCGAGGTCGCCGCGCTGGTGGAGCAGTTCCGCGGGACGCCGGGCGTGCTCATGTGGCTGCTCGGCAACGAGAACAACTATGGCCTGAGCTGGAAGTCGG
>Ga0138256_10000190_pt1 | contig 72970 bp, 80 predicted proteins | sample KNB2016incub_MG_FD_105486 | JGI IMG/M metagenome (GOLD analysis project Ga0138256, IMG submission 105486) | Active sludge microbial communities from wastewater in Klosterneuburg, Austria - KNB2014incub_MG | ecosystem: Engineered > WWTP > Activated sludge > Unclassified | place: Austria...
AAAACGAATGGCAGAAGTAACTACACCAAGGTTGATGGCGGCAGCCAAAGAGTTTAACATAGGTAAGGATACCTTGGTAGACTTTCTTGTATCTAAAGGTTTTGGCGACGAGGATTTGAAACCGACTTCCAAACTTACTGAACCCATGTACCGTGTCTTGCAATCAGAGTTTCAGCAGGACAAGGCCCTGCATGATAAAGCAATGCAGATCGACCTTCCTAAAGGTGCCAGTGTTGGAGAGGGCAAGAAGAAAAGGGATGAGCAGGACCTTTCTTTTACTAAAAAGGAAACAACAAAAGCAAAAGCAGCAAAAGAAGAAAAACCAGTTGAGGAAGAAAAACCCGTGGAAAAAACTGCTGCCGAAGCCGAAGTTATTGAACCGGTAAAAGAGGAAGATAAGAAAGCGGAAAAAGCTGCATCTGCATTAACCAAGGTTAAGGCACCTGAACTTGAATCACCGAAAGTGCTGGATAAAATAGACCTGGGTTCTATAGATTCATCTACCCGGCCAAAAAAATCTGCAAAAAAGACTGCTGCAAAAGAACCCGAAAAAACTGAAGCAAAGAAAAAGGAAGAGCCCAAAGCGGTGGAGCCTAAAAAAACTAAAAAAACCGCTGCTGAGGAAGAGAAGCCCGAAGAGAAAGAAATTGAAGCAAAAGCAGAAGAGACTAAATCAGACGCACCTCCCGTTATTGAAAATATCCAGGCTAAAAAATTATCCGGTCCTAAAATTATGGGTAAGATCGATTTACCTGTTGACAGTGATACAAGGCCTAAAAAAGGAAACGATGAAAAACGCAAGCGCAAGCGTATTCCTATGGAAAAGAAACCAGGTGCTGCACCGGGTGGGCAAAGCAGGAGACCAGGTGGAAGCACTACCGGAACCGGCGCCTCTAACAGGGCTGCTGGCGGAAGGTTTAACAGAGGAGGAACAGCAGCACCCGGCCGTAGAGAAGATAAAGTAATTGACGAAAAAGAAATTCAGGATAAATTACGGGAAACGCAGGCTAAACTGGCCGGTGCAGGAGGACGTGGCAAAAGCCTGAAAGCAAAATACCGTAAAGCAAAGAGAGATGAACATGCCGAACAGGCAGGAACCGGAGCTGAGGAAGGCAGCAAACTCCAGGTAACAGAATATATATCTGTTAGTGAACTGGCTGGCCTGATGGATGTGAGCTTTGCAGATGTTATCAGTAAATGTATGAGCCTTGGTATAATGGTTTCTATTAATCAAAGACTTGAAGCCGATGTAATTGAACTGGTTGCCAGCGAATTTAATTTTGAAGTTGAATTTATTGGAGTGGAAGATGCTGGAGAACTTGATTTTGAAGATGAGGAAGACAATGAAGAAGATTTGTTGCCAAGGGCTCCGATTGTGACTATCATGGGACACGTAGATCATGGTAAAACATCACTGCTGGATTATATCCGTAATACCAATGTTATTGCCGGCGAGGCAGGAGGTATCACCCAGCATATCGGTGCTTATGAAGTAACCTTAAAGGATGGCAGAAATATTGCCTTTTTAGATACACCCGGCCACGAAGCCTTTACGGCCATGCGGGCCCGTGGTGCTAAAGTAACAGATATTGCAGTTATTGTGGTAGCTGCCGATGATGCGGTGATGCCCCAGACAAAGGAAGCCATTTCACATGCGCAGGCTGCCAATGTACCCATGATCTTTGCCATTAATAAAATGGATAAAGATGGTGCAAACCCCGAAAAAATTAAAGAACAGCTTTCCCAGATGAATGTATTGGTTGAAAGCTGGGGAGGTAAATATCAAAGCCAGGAAATAAGTGCCAAGTCGGGTCAGAATATTGATCTGCTGATGGAAAAAATATTGCTGGAAACAGATATCCTGGAACTTAAGGCAAATCCCAACAGGGAAGCAAGCGGTACAGTAATTGAAGCTACGCTGGATAAAGGACGTGGTTATGTTGCTACCATCCTGGTACAAAATGGTACTTTAAAGGTTGGAGATATGATTGTGTCGGGCCAATACTTTGGTAAAGTAAAAGCCATGTACAATGAGCGTAACCAACGTGAGGAAGAAGCACCGCCATCAACACCGGTTTTAATTTTAGGATTAAATGGTGCGCCGCAGGCGGGTGAAACTTTTAAAGTTTTTGAAAACGAAAGCGATGCCAGGAGCATGGCTTATAAGCGTGGCCAGATATTACGTGAACAGGGCATGCGTGCTAAAAAACACATTACACTGGATGAGATCGGACGCCGTCTGGCATTGGGATCATTTAAAGAGCTGAATGTAATTATCAAAGGTGATGTGGATGGTTCGGTAGAAGCGTTAAGCGATTCATTGCAGAAATTAAGTACCGAAGAAATTGTAATTAAAGTAATTCATAAAGCAGTTGGTGCCATTACCGAAAGTGATGTAACACTTGCGAATGCATCCGATGCTATTATCATTGGCTTTAACGTAAGGCCGGCTATACAGGCAGCTAAACTTGCTGAGCAGGAAGCCATTCAAATTAAGCTTTACTCCATTATTTACAACGCCATTGAAGAGATCAGGAGTGCAATGGAAGGAATGCTTGAACCAGGTGTGGAAGAGAAAATACTGGCAAATGTGGAAATCAGGGAAGTGTATAAGTTTGATAAAGCCAGCGTGGCAGGTTGCTTTGTACTTGATGGTAAGATGGCCAGGAATAACCGCATCAGGCTGATACGGGACGGTATTGTAATTTTTACCGGGGAACTGGGTAGCCTGAAACGTTTTAAGGATGATGCAAAAGAAGTTACCTCCAGTATGGAATGTGGTTTAACCATCCGTAACTATAATGATATTAAGGTTGGCGATATAGTAGAAGCATTTGAGGAGGTGGAAGTAAAGCGGACATTATAATTCGGACAACGTCAATACGCTTTATGCCTTAAATACTTAAAGCTGATTCTTCCGGCTTCTTCTCAATCTTTTGTTAAATGAACGGCTTTTGCAGCCGCTTGATTAAGCAGAGGTTTATTTTTGATAAAAATCTTTAGCAGGCATACCCTGTTTTGTAAAAAACATTTTGATGAAAAAATATTTTTTAATTTTTATTGCTGCAGTTGGATTTGTTACAGCGTCAATTGCACAAAGCACCCGTACAAAAGCGGTTGTAGCCGATAAGATAGTTGCTGTGGTAGGAGATAAAGTTATTCTTAAAAGTGATATTGATAACAGCATTATTGATATGCAGCGTCAGAATATTGAAATACCGGAAAATGCGGCTTGCCAGATTTTGGAACAGGCAATGGGCATTAAAGCCCTGGTTTTACAGGCAGAAAAAGATTCTCTGCCGGTTACTGATGAAGAAGTGGAAACCATAATTGATAACAATATCCGTAACTATATTGCACAGTTTGGTTCAAAAGATGAATTGGAAAGAATTGCCGGAAAATCAATTTACCAGTTAAAAGAAGATTTTAAAGAACCGATACGTGATAAGGAAATGGCAAAAGCCATGCGGAATAAAGTGGTGGCAAATGTGCGTATAACGCCCAATGAAGTAGCCGAATATTTTAATAAAATCCCGGTTGACAGTTTGTTTTTGTATGAAAGCGAAGTAGAGATCAGCCAGATTGTATCTTTTCCAAAAGCACACAGGGATGCAGAGGAATATTGTATACAGCAGTTAAAAGAATTTAAAGCGCAGATAGAGTCCGGTGCAAAAGATTTTAAAACAATAGCCAGTATTTATACTATGGATCCGGGAAGCAGGGAAACTGGCGGACAGTATGAAGTTAACCGTTATTCAAAAGAACTGGACCCTGTCTGGCTGTCAAAAGTATTTACTTTAAAAGAGGGACAGATATCCAACCCTTTTAAAACAAGATTTGGTTACCATATACTGCAATTGGTAAGCCGTGCCGGGGATGATGCCGTTGTAAGGCATATATTATTGATACCGCAGGTTACTTCAATAGAAATTAAAGATGATATCGACAGGCTGGATTCGGTAAGGGCAAAACTAATGGCTGGTACCATAGAATTTGGTGAAGCGGTAAGCAAATACAGCAATGACGACGCAAGTAAATTTAATGCGGGCCAGGTAACCGGCCCCGATGGCAGCACCTATGTAACCATTGATCAGCTTGATAAGGACATGGTGGCCATGTTAAAGGATCTTAAAGTAGGGCAATACTCATACCCTGCAGAGTTTACCGATGAAAGAGGAAGAAAAGGCGTGCGTATAGTGTATTTAAAAACCAAAACAGAGCCACACCATGAAAATCTTAAAGATGATTACAGCAGGGTGGCAGAAAGAGCGCTGGAAGAAAAAAAGAATGATACAATGGAACAATGGTTCATGAAGAAAGTATCTACTTACTATATTTTAATTGATGATGAATATAAAGTATGCCCTGAAATGACAAAATGGGTTTCTGCCACAGTGGCTACAGCAACAAAAAAATAACTGATAAGGATATTTGACCAAAGCGTTCCGGGTAATTTTCGGAACGTTTTCATTTTAGGCTTCAGGTCACTAAGAAATAATGTACTAAGTTTAAAAGGAATTTGAAATATTACTAACCTTTAAAACAGATGTATCCGGTCAGGGGCCAAACCGAAAAAAATAAACAGATAAGTGATAGAGCATAAAAAAATAATAAGGCAGGAAGAAAATGCCATCCTGGTTGGTTTGATCTATAAAGAACAGACGGAGCCCATGGTAAATGAATACCTGGATGAGCTCGCTTTCCTGGCGGAAACGGCCGGAGCCAATACCATTAAACGGTTTACCCAGAAACTTCCCCACCCCGACAGTAAGATTTTTGTGGGTAAAGGAAAGCTGGAAGAGATCAGGCAGTTTATCCTGCTCAAAGGAAATATAACGCTGGTAATATTTGATGACGAACTTACAGGCTCACAGATTCAGAATATTGAAAAAGAACTGCAGGTAAAAACGATCGACCGCAGTGATCTGATCTTAGACATATTTGCAAGCCGGGCCAAAACAGCCCAGGCCAAAACACAGGTAGAGCTGGCACAATACCAGTATATTTTACCCCGGCTTAAAGGCATGTGGAAACACCTTGAACGCCAGGGAGGTGGAGTTGGTACAAGAGGCCCCGGTGAAACTGAAATTGAAACCGACCGCCGTATTGTAAAAGATAAAATTGGCTTATTGCGTAAACGGCTGGCCGAAATTGACAAACAGGCTTTTACCCAGCGTAAAGACCGTGGTGAATTTATCCGGGTGGCACTGGTGGGTTATACCAATGTAGGTAAATCAACCCTGATGAATACATTAAGCAAGAGTGATGTATTTGCCGAAAATAAATTATTTGCTACCCTGGATACCACTACCCGTAAAGTGGTTTTTGAGCAAACTCCTTTTTTACTGAGCGATACTGTTGGTTTTATCCGCAAGCTGCCGCACCACCTGGTGGAAAGTTTTAAAAGTACGCTGGATGAAGTAAGGGAAGCGGATGTACTGTTACATGTGGTGGATATATCGCATACCCAATATGAAGACCAGCTGAATGTGGTTACAAAAATACTGGCAGAGATAGGCGCTGCAGAAAAACCGGTAGTCACTATATTTAATAAGATGGACAAATATGAAGCGCAGGCATTTGACCAGTGGCTGGAACCTGAAGTAAAAAATGAGATATTAAACGACCTGAAACAACGCTGGCAAAATGAAACTGAAGGTAATTGTGTTTTTGTATCGGCCACCGAACGAACCAATCTTGATGGCCTGCGACAGACTATATTAAATGCAGTACGGGATATGTACCGCATCAGGTATCCATATAAGGCTGAGTTTTTTTATTAAACTTATTTTGCCGGTAACCTGCCTGCCGGTAGGCAAGGACGGAAAGCCGGGATGTATTTCTGATTTCTAATTACCGACTTTACGTCTTACCGGCAACAGAATTTCCCTGCGGTATTTTTAAATTCAGTGCCTCATTGGCAAAAAAATGGTTCAATGGCAACAAGCCCAAAACAAAACTGGCATAAAATAGCAGAAAGCATTGCTGAAATTAATTTTGCAGCAAATGGCCTCGCCAACATTACAATTGCCGGTAAAACAATTACCCTTGCTTTACACAATAAGGAAGTTTTTGCCTGCACACAAAAATGCCCGCATGCCGGAGGAATTTTAGCTGATGGTTACCTGGATGCAGTTGGTAATATTGTTTGTCCGCTTCACCGCTATAAATTCAGTTTGCAAAATGGACGCAATATCAGTGGTGAAGGCTATTATTTAAAAACATTTGTCATTGAAATCCGCGAAGACGGACTATACGTAGCTTTCAGAGAGGGTGGAATATTCAATTAAAGACTTTGAGAAATAATCTCACCGATAAAAATATACTTTCTTTATTTTCCCTCCTTCAATAATATAAATGGCTGAAGCATACAACAGCTGATCTCCAAAACCGGCAACCTCTTCCTGATCTATTACCATATTTCCCTGTACGATCCGGTTTAACAGGCGGCAATGCAGCCCGGGTGTTTTTGTAATAAACTCATACTGTTTTCGCATAGCAGTTTTTCCTTTCGTCTGCAGCTTGTCGGGGAAACTGTAAATCTCAACATCATCTGCATAAGGCTCCATAAATGCATCCAGGTTATGCGCATTGTAAGCATTTAGTTGCTGTTGAGCCAGCATCTCCGGGGTTGAACTGATGAATGAACCGGCTTTGAAAGGAATGCCTTTTAAAATTGTCCAGTCTATCTTTCGCCAGTTATCAATATTATCCAGTGGATTTGCAGAAAGTACCAGCATGTTGGCCAGTTTGTCTTTGGCAATACTACCCCATTCTTTTTCATTTCCTGTTGCTTTGGCCCCATTAATAGTAGAGGCTTCCAGCAATTGCCAATTGGTCATTCCCGCTTTCTGCATGGCTTTCAACTCTGCAAAATATGAACCTGCATGCTGTGTACCAATATTACCGGCATCGGTTCCTGTAGCAATAATAACGGCTCCCGAATTTAATTTTGCCAGGTTTATCCGCATGATGGAATCAATTGTATTATCACTTTCCAGCCGCTGTGGCGAAGCCAGGGTTTTTATGTAATTGCCTGCTAACTTGCTGTCGGGTTGCGGATAATTCAGCACAGAAGCGATGGTTGAAGGATTGGCAATATTTAATTCATCTGTAGTAAAATGATAATGATCGCCCAGCACTTTACTATAATTGCCACGCACTACTAAAGTTGGACAAAGTACAGTTTTATTTTTTTTCAGCAGTTGTACAAAATCATCACCTATGATCTCATCATCAATGCTGTGTACTAAAAAATCAGCACCGGCTTCCACAGCCAGTTGTGCAGTAATACGCTGGGTAGCATGTACGGCTACCCGCAAATTGTTTTTATGTGCTTCGTCAACCGCCGCTTTTACGAGGGTTAAATTTTTCCTTGCTCCTTTCTCCAGGTCCGTATCCTGAACAATATACCATATCTTGATAAAGTCTGTATGCAGCGGCACCTGGTTTCTCACCGATTGCCGTACGCCTTCTTCTGTAAGCATCTCTTCAAAAGGCGATTCTTTTCCTAAGGCTTTATAAGGCCCGGGCACATAAGTGGTTAATAAGGGGCCTGTCATCCTGATAACAGGGGCATACGTCTTAGCAGTAAATGAATCCCGTTGCGACAAAAAATTATAAGAGGCACCCACATCAATTACCGATGTGATACCAATACTGCTGTACCGGCGTAAAAAATCATCCATATTATCATGTACCCAGTTCAGTTGTTTATCATAAGGTTCATATTTACGCAGATCAATCACATCAGGCCGGGCATACAGGCCACCACTTTGAAAAAAATGAACATGTGCATCAGTAAAACCAGGCACCAGGTATTTGCCGTTGCCATCAATCACTTTGGTTCCTTCAGGAAGTTTATATGTTTTGTCTTTATCAACAGAAACAATCTTGCCATCCTGTACCAATACAGAATATCCTGCCAACGATCTTTTCTTTTCTACATCAATAACAGTGATGTTTTTTATGAATACCTGTGCATGGGCAGCCTGCATACACACAACCAGAATGATAACTGACAATAAACGCATGCAAAGAGTTTAGGGTAAGATACAAAACTTTAGTTTTAATCAGGCCAGCAATAAAAACCTGTAAGGCTACAGGCGTTGTTGGGCAACGCGGCAAACCTTACGGGTTTATGGTTTTCCAGGATCAATAGGTGTTAAAAAACGGATTCATGTGCCTGGTATACCAGCACTGCATCATGCACTTTGGTTCTGAACCGTTCCGGCAAAAAGGTTTTAGATAAATTAAATAAAGCAGCAAAAACAGGCTCAGGCGCCGTTTGCTTTAAACTGATTAAAAATTCCGTAGCCTCTTTAGCATTAACAGACTGCAGGAACCAGCCGGCACTCGTAAACATTTCTTCCGGGGGAATGCCTGCAATGATTTGTGCATTGATCTTTAATATTTGTTCGTCGGAATAGTTGGCCCACAATAATTCATTCAGTTCAATTTCTTCCCTTTGCATATGCTGCAGGTTAAAGATCAAATAATTCCTGAAAGAGTTGCTGATGGCCGAGCCTGCTATAATACGATCTTCTGCAGTTTGAGCATCATCATATATATTCTGCAGGTGACGCAGATCGTTACCCATACGGCGGTCATCAATATGGTCTTTTTCAAAAGATGCAATTACAGCCGGTTTAAATTTTTCAATCACCGGCATTAATGTTTCATCTTCATGAAAGCCGTGTTGCTCAAATGCTTCAATTACTGCATTTACTTTTTGCCGGCTTTCTCCTGTTTCACCTGTGTTGGTAAAATCGGTTTGCTGCAGTGTTAAAGCCGCATCGTACAACATGGCACGGAGCGACTTGTGGATCAAATTAAAGATGTTATACCTTAACATAGATTTTTAATTTATGGTTTATAAATAGTTTGAGCAGTAAAACTGCGCACAAAAAAGAATGCTGGAAAATACAGCGTGTATGAATTGGGTAAACTAATGCCTAAACTGGCATGGAGCTATATGAAACCGGCTTATAGTAACGGATACAAAGGAAAAGGCATAAAACCATGCTGCTATTTACTTAATTTTTTTCTCCTGTCTTGTATATTAAGCCAGACGCTTAACACAAAACTCAGTAAGAAAATAATAAGTGTGCAGTTTTCGACAAACTGTGGGTTAAGGTTTATGCCTGTTAAGTGCAATACCAGGAAATGAATATAAGAATTTGATTTGTCATGATAACCCAGCGCTTCCCTTACTGTCCAGTGCCAGTCGGTACAAAGGCAATAACCCCAGCCATACCAGATACCCAGCACAAACCAGGAGAAAGCAGTTAACAGTAAAGTAATCAAATGTAATTTCCTGCTGCGCTTAAATGCCCAGCCGCCAATATTGAATAATGTAAAAGCGGTATGAAAGATAAAAAAGAAAATATTCAGCGCCTGATACCAAATCATGATGCCGGTTTTGAAAAGTAAAGATATATGGCTGAAGAATTTCCCTACAAATTTTTACCAAAAATCCAAAGCCAGGATGGAATTAGTTAGCATGAAATAAAAAACCGTCCCGAAGAATCGGGACGGCTGGGTTCAAGCATGAGAAAAAATCCACAAAGGGGTTCCCTTTGTTCTCAAAAAAGGTTTGGCATTAAAAACGAACCAGACATAACAATCAGATCAACTGCAGAACAATTACTTAATAAACAGCTTTCCCGGTTTTAAATCCTGTAATACCAAAGATGCATCCTTTATTTTCCCCAAACAATGCAGTTACTACCCTCTTTTTTTGCATTTTATACCTGTTAAAATACCGTATTACTACCTGTTATTTTCTTGCAGCAATTACTGACTTTTAAATTCCACAATTATTTAACTCTAAAACCTTAATTATTATGCAAACCAACATTATTTCAGTTACTGATGCCGCAATTATGACTGCCCGCTGCAGCGCACAAAAAGAAAATATTCTTGCACCCGCCAGACAAAATGAAGGTATTGTTCCAACCTGCGAAACCTTTACCAAAGCAGCTTTTGAATCCTTATTAAGCATTTCGGGTTGTACGGCTGTGCGAATTTACAGTGCAATGGATGCCGATTTAAAAATAAGATTTGTTATTTGTGGTGTTAATTCAAATAATGAAGATATTTTTATTGCTGATACTTCTTCAAGCGAAGAACCAATTCCCAGTGTGGTTGAAAACGGCTCAAGGTGCCCCGACTATTGTCCACCTGATTCTCCGTTGAACAGCTAATAATTTTACAGCTAATGAGTTTTGAGGTTCATACTTTGTTAAGTTTTTGTATTCTTTTTCCGGCACTCGCCGGGCTGATCAGGTTTGCAAAAATCAGCCCGGTATTTCATCCCTTTATTTATTGCATCTGGATCGGTGTCTTTAATGAATGCTTAAGTATCCTCATCATAAAAAGCGGGCATTCTAATGCAGTAAATTTTAATATTTATATGCTGGTTGAATCGTTCTTCTTTTTATGGCAGTTTAAAAACTGGAAATTTTTCGAAAACCATAAACATTCTTTTTCAATCTTACTTGGGGTAATCTGCTTTGCGTGGCTGCTGGAAACTGTCATTATCTTTAAGGTAACATCCTTCAGTTCTTATTTTTTGATCACGTATTCATGTATGCTCAGTTTAATGAGTATTAATCTGCTCAGCAGGCTTATTTTAACAGAGCGGGGCAGCCTGCTTAAAAATCCTGTTTTTATTATTTGCATTGCGTTTATTATTTATTATACTTTCAGTGTATTATCCGAAGCATTCTGGGTTTATGGATTAAATGAAAGTAAAGATTTCAGGTTAAACGTTTCCAATATTTCTGTCTTTACTAATTTATTAGCTAATTTACTTTATACATTCGCTATAATATGGATGCCCAACAAACAACGCTTTTCACTGCCATCCTTATAACAACATTCTTTGTTGGCGGTATCCTTATCTATTTCATTATAATATTGATAAGGCAGCAGCGGCGTAATGCCAGGCTTTACCGGTCAAAAATTCTTGCAGAGATCACCACGCTTGAAAATGAAAGGGCCAGAATTGCAAATGATCTGCATGACGAGCTGGGACCACTGCTTTCTGCCATAAAATTCAAGTTAAGCAGTATCGAAATAAACAACGCTGATGATGAAATACAAATGGAAGAATCCAGCAAACATTTAAATGATATCATTATCAGAATGCGTGAAATTTCAAATAACCTGATGCCTTCCTCATTACTGCGCAAAGGGCTTGTTGTTGCGCTGGATGAATTTGTGCGCAAGATGCCGGCTTCAACAGGGTTACAAATTAATTTTAAACACAGCAACATACCTGAACTGGGTAAGGAAAAAACAATAAACACATACCGGATTGTGCAGGAAATTGTACATAATACTATAAAACATGCTGATGCTTCTCTTTTAAACATTGAACTTAAAATGGAAAACGGTAAAATGATCCTGTTAACACAGGATAACGGCAAAGGATTTGATTATGCCTTTGCAACAAAAGAAAATACCGGGCTGGGGCTCAGAAGCCTCTTGAGCAGGACCGATATAATGAACGGTAATTTATACATTGAATCAAACAAAGGTGAAGGCGCTAAGTACAGCATTGAGATACCGGTTAAATAAAATATGAAAACAATGGCAAAACCCATAAGGATCATACTGGCCGATGACCATGAAATTTTCAGGGATGGCTTTTCTGTAATGCTAAAAAAACAGGATGAAATTAAACTGGTGGGAGAAGCTGCTGACGGGGAGGAGTTAATAGAAATAACGCAGACGCTGATGCCCGATATTGTACTCACCGATATACAGATGCCCAAAATGAACGGCATTGAAGCAGCAAGGATCATCAGGAAAAAATTTCCTGATGTTTATGTGATTGCCTTATCCATGTTTGACGATGACAACCTGATTATGGATATGCTGGAAGCAGGTGCAAAAGGCTACCTGCTTAAGAATGCACCAAAGAACGAGATAACCGAAGCCATTAAAGCAGTGTACAGCGATGAAATGTATTACTGTAAAAGCACTTCCGACAAGTTGATTCAAATGATGGCACAAAGCCGGTTTAACCCGTATAAGGACCTGAAAAAACCTTCATTTTCAGAAAGGGAGATTGAAATAATAATACTCATCTGCCAGCAGGCCATGAGTAAAGATATTGCAGCAAAACTTTTTTTGAGTATAAGAACCATTGATGGCTACCGCGAAAAAATACAGGAAAAAATGAAAGTGAAAAATACCGCCGGTATTGTAGTGTATGCAATTAAGAACGGTATATTTAAACTCAGATAAATCTCACCATACTCATATACCAGGTACACAAACCTGGTGACAGCATTCCCGTTCCTCAGTATTACGGCAGCGGTTTTTAAAAGTATATACCCGTATAACTACTGAAAAAAATCAGGTAATACATGCAGTTAATTCAGGTACTAACCACCGGGTTTTTACAAAAAACATAATTAAACTTTGAGGCATTAAATAATTGTTTTTTATGAGCAGTACCCCTATCTCATTAACAATTACAATGCAACGTATTTTCATTACAGGATTATACGGCCACCGGATAATAAGCAACCAGCATAAACCCCCTTAAGCGGTATAATACCGGCAATAAATATTAAATTTACATGTAACCCGCCGGAACATGTGTATTAACAGATCAATTCAATAACGATTAAATACACAAAAATGAAAACAAGATCATTCTTAAAGCTCCTTGCAGGGGTAATAAGTATTTTAGCTTTTACGTTTATACTTAAAAGCTGTAAAAAGACAGACAGTAATGCGGTAAACAAACAAACCGCCGAAGCAGCAAGGGCTGCGGCAATAGCATCTATAAAAGAAAAGTATGGCAATGTATCGGCAGGTTTTATAATACCGGTAAATAAACAGGCTGGTGAATATTTTTACAAAAATGCTGCAGGCAATATGGTTAGTTTATACAATAACAAAAATAACAAGCCTACACCCGAAAGCCCCGGTTGCCTTTATAATTGTAACAATACCAGCAACCCGGCTGATCTTACATTAATTTACACATTGGATTATATACAACGCTTGTACAAATGCGAAAGCAGCAGTATGCCTGGGGACAAAAAAAGTATGATTTCGGTAAGCTGGACAATCAGTGTACCTTTCGGCATAACATATCTAACCAGTGATAATGTACCCAATACTTTTGGCAATATAAAATTTTCGCCATCGGGTAGTTCGCCGGTTACCTTAACAGCCAATCCCGGTTCTTCGGATTTTACAGTAACCTACCTGGGGTCTGCCGCTCCCGGCTGCTATTACAATTCACTATACAGGGTATCATACAGTTTTGATGATGTACCCAACAGTTATATGTTAAGCGGCACCACAATTGAAGCCAGTATTGGCCTCGACAATGACTGTGCATTGCTGGGATATGTTGTTGCAACAGGCCTTACAGCTGCTCCTGTAATTACAGATGAACTTGACCTGCCTTGCGAAAGGATTGATAAAGTTTGGGTAACTGAAGATACAGGACCAAATAGCTGTTCCCAGGCTACAGGCAATTATTCAATTTGCTCTTACCCAAGCGGCCTATCTCCTATTGACTATCATGAAGTTGAGTATAGATTAGTAACTTCAGGTACTAGTCTACTTTGGGATGACCAGGTATCTGGCAGTACTGTTCATTGGGGAGAGCCTTTTAACTCAAATACAGAAACTGCAACTTTAAATCCTTCTACTGGTACATACGATTTAGTAAATATGACACCAACTAGTGGTATATGGTTGGTTAGATACAGAAATGTAAAAACATCTGTTTGTGATGCAATTTATGGACCAGGTTTCCCTCCCACGCCAAATGGTGATTGGGGAAATACCGCTTTATGGATTGTTGAAGTGTGGGATCGATCTTATTAAAATTGAAGAGACGGTATCATAAGTATGATACCGTCTCTTTTTGTTCGGATTCCTGATAGGGAACCTGTTCCATTAAAACACAAGTCTCTAAGACTTCATTTTTTTATTATTTTATATTATGATACTAAAAGTCTTTTTAAATATAATTATTTTATTGTTAGCTGCTATTACCTATGGTCAGCAAAGTTCTTGTGTTGACAGCAGCTACAGGATAAAATATATTTTTGGCAACGAAGGCGCTAGTTTATTTAATAATCCTGATACTTCTGGAAACAATATATTCACTGGAGCCTTTAATGAAGGTCCCAACCGCGGGCTTGCTCTTTTAAAAACCAACTGGGGAGACAGCATATTATGGGCTAAAAAATTTTATATTTATTCTAATAGTATGCGAAGTTTTAAAGCTCCATCGGGAACAATTATTTGTTCTGGAAGTTGGGGAGGTCCTGTAAGCAATAATCCTGAAATGTTACTCAGCCGTATCGACACTAATGGTACAGTGCTATGGATAAAAAGATATAAGTTAAGCCAAAATCATCTATACTTTGCAGGTGCCAGTAGTTCTAGCCCGAAAAATATTTTAGTGTTCAACAATTCCATTTATGTTACAGCCGCGATGTATTATGCAAATCAACCAGGAGCTTATCGAAGTATTATAGCAAAACTTGATCTTGACGGTAATATTATCTGGAGCAAAAGTCTGGAAATGAATACGCTTACCTACCCAGGTATCGGGGGTCTCCCTGTATTCTATAATAATTCAGTCATTATCCTTGGAAACAATCAAGATCAGTTGATTCCCGGTCCGGGATCTGAAAGATATTCGATCATTTCCCGTCTGAATGATACAGATGGAAGTATTATTGAAAGCAACGCTTATAAAACCATACCAGATACTTTAGTAAAGGGTACCTCTCCATTGGCTTTTAATCTCAATCCTGATAACACAATATCGCTTAGTGGTTTTATTAACTTTGAGCTTTTTGCCGGAACAGGGCAATATATCACATCCAATTATTTTTTTAATACAAAAATTGATGCCAGCTTAAATCCTATGTTCGGTTTCTATTACAAGAATAACATTCCGTTATCATGGCCTCCAACCGTAATGGCCTTCAATAATTTGAATCAAAACTCATTTTTATCTGAAAAAAGCGGCTATAATTTTGACAAGTATTTTGTAACATTTGATAAAAATTTTCAGGTACAACGAAGCCGAAAGTTTACAATACCATCGAGTCTTTCATCCTTATCCGGTACTTCCATTAATTTAGACGATAAACAAAATCTGCATTTTTTATATCACTACCCCCAGGCAGGTAAGATAGTTAGCGAATATGCCCGTATAAGCAATTTTGCTCCCGATGGAACGCTGGGGTGTTTTGGTAAAGATACCAGCATACTCACCCGCTACCCTTTTACTTTAACTAAAGAATCCTTTACCTGGGATATTGTACTAAGCGATGTAATTGTTGCCAATGATGTGCCTTATACCGAAGACACAGCCATTGTTACCAAAGAACTGGTTTGCAAAATTGTAAGCCGCTGCGACAGTGTACACATTAACGGCCCTGCCAGCGCCTGCATTGGGCAGCCTGTTCGCTACACCGTAAGTAAAAACAGCGGCTGTTTTAAAAACTTAGACTGGGCTATTGATACCAGCTTTGCAGATATTGTAAATGCCGAAGGTGACAGCGCCATTACCATCCGTTTTAAAAAAGCATTTAGCGGTTATATACATGCCGCCCTTACCGATTGTGTGGTTAAGGACAGTTTTTTTGTAAAGGCCGTTACACCAGTGCCCAAACCCTTAATTAACCGCACCGACAGTTTGCTATGCCCGGGCAAAACATTAACGCTTGCTGCCAACAGCGGGTTTACAAATTATCTCTGGCAAAACAGTACCGCAGGGCAACAGCTTGTTGTAAATGCAGCAGGCATGTACAAAATAACCGCACTTGACAGTTGCAATAATCTTAAAACCGACAGCATCAATATAACGCTGTCAGATACATCCTTAAATTTAATACCTACACAAACCATCTGTTTATTTGATACCGCATTTATTGTATTACCTGCCGGTGTTGTAAATATTACCTGGCAGCCCACATCAAATTCATTGCTGCGCAATAATACATTAGTGGCTTATCCATCGCAAAGCACAGTATATAATATTACTGCCGAGCGGCAGGCCAACTGCCCCATCGGCAAAAACAGTGAAGTGATCATTAAAACCTGCCCGCAAACAGTTTTTATACCCAACAGCTTTACCCCAAATAACGATGGCAGGAATGATATTTTTAAACCGGCCATCAGCCAGCTTCTGGCATTGTATCATTTTACCATTTACAACCGCTATGGCCAAACCGTTTTTGAAACAGGCAACCAGTCTGCCGGATGGGATGGAAAATACAAAGGCGCTCTGCAGCCGCAGGGCGGTTATACCTATCATTGCCGTTACCGCTTTAATGGCCTTGGCGAAAAAAATGTAAAAGGATATTTTCTTTTGATCAGGTAGTTTTATTTTGCCGGGGTAATAACAATATTACGGAACTCAACCGGCCCATGATCTCCCTGTAACATGATGGGACCGGCTTCGCCTTCGTTGCTGTCCAATGCGCCGCCGGTAATACCGGGTATCTGCTGACGGCAAATTATTTCTTTGCCGTTTGCAACTACGGTTACTAATCTGCCAATAAGGGTGATGTCAAACGACTGCCATTCGCCCGGAGATTTGGCTACCATTTCATTGGGTGTAAGAAAACCATAAACACCACCAAAATATACCGACGCAGGTTCTTTACCCTTACTGTCTTCCACCTGCACTTCGTAACGGCCACGAAGATATACCCCGCTGTTGCCACCTGCCTGGTATCGGAATTCAACATGCAGTTTAAAATCGTCAAATTTCTGGCCGGTAATAAGATTGGCACCGGGTTTTGCACTGGTAAGAATACCGTTAGTAACTACCCACTGGTTATTGGCTCTGTCGGCATGCCAGCCACTTACATCTTTTCCGTTGATCAGTTTGATGGGCTTTCCCCATACAGGAGCTTTATCACGCTTAAGCAACGGAGCCCTTACCCCGGTAAAGCTGTATTGTTTTCCTGAGCTGCTGTTGATGGTGCCGCTTAACTGGTCATCTTTTAATACAGCTTCAAACTGCATGTCCTTATTGCTGTTATCCCATTGGGGCGGAATATTGAAACTTATTTTTCCATCGGAGAAATTAACTTTTGATACCGGCCTTGCACTGCCTCCATCCGCCACAAAATAACCCACCAGGGTATTAATGCCTGAAAGTTTTACTTCCAGCCAGGAAGGAGCCATGCGGTCTCCCATATTCACCGTCAGGTCCCATCGGCCAATGGCCGGGCTGTCGGCAGGTATATTATTTACATCTTTTATCCTGAACGACAGGAAGCTAAAAATAATAATTGGTAACAGTAAAGCAAATACTGATTTGCTTACAGTGATTTGTTTATTTCCTTTTATCATGATGTATTCTCTTTTGAGATTTGAAGTTATTGAATAAATATCAAGGAGTTACTTTCCTGCAGGAGTTTTATTAAAAAACTCATCTGTTAAGTTAGCATTTTATCTGCTGAATAAAACGATTAAGATTTGCGGCACAGCAACCTTCCCTTAACTTTGAATCTTTTTAAAAAAACAACCATGAGCAAACCAAAAAATAAAGTTACCCTGGCACAGGCATTTAAAGAATTCATTTGGCCACGCCGAAAAATTGTAGTTGTAGGTTTAATACTGATCGTCATCAGCAGGCTGGCCAGCCTGGTATTACCGGGTGCAAGCAAATATTTAATGGATGATGTGATTGTAAAAAAAGACCTGCACATGCTCTGGATCTTACTGGCAATTGTTGCAGGATCAATTATTGTACAGGCTATCACCTCTTACCTGCTTACAAAACTTTTAAGTGTGGAAGCACAACACCTCATTTCACTATTACGCATCAAAGTGCAGAAAAAAATCCTGTCGCTGCCCATCAGTTATTTCGATAACAATAAATCCGGCGCTTTGGTAAGCCGTATCATGACGGATGTTGAGGGCGTTCGTAACCTGGTTGGTACCGGGCTGGTGCAGCTGATAGGGGGACTATTAACATCGGTTATTTCGCTGGTGCTGCTGATAAGGATAAGCCCGATGATGACTTTTTACGTGTTGGTACCGGTTGCAATTTTTGCTGTGGTTGCACTGAAAGCATTTACTTATATACGTCCTATATTTAAAATGCGTGGCGTTATCAATGCCGATGTAACAGGACGTTTGACTGAAAGTATTAATGGGGTAAGAGTTATAAAAGGTTTTAATGCCGAGGCACAGGAAAATAAAACTTTTGAAAAGGGAGTGGAACAATTATTCCTCAACATAAAAAAGAGTTTAACATCAACAGCCATCATCACCAGCTCTGCCACTTTGCTGCTGGGCCTGGCCAGCGCAGGCATTATGGGTATTGGAGGATACATGATCATTCAGGGACAATTGACTTTTGGAGATTTCCTTGCCTTCACATTGTATCTCGGTTTTATGATTGCTCCCATTGTACAGATGAGTAATATCGGCAGCCAGCTTACCGAAGCCTTTGCAGGACTGGACCGTACAGAAGAAATTATGAATATGGATCCGGAAGATGATAAAGCAATAAGAATAATGCCATTGGCCGATATAAAAGGAGATATCAAATTCGAAAATGTTTCTTTTGCCTATGAAGAAGGAAAAGAAGTTGTTCGTGGAATTAGTTTTGATGCAGCATCGGGCTCTGTTACAGCATTGGTAGGCAGTTCGGGGTCTGGCAAAACAACCATTGCCAGCCTGGCCGCTACTTTTATTACACCCGACTCAGGTAAGATAACCATTGATGGAACAGATCTCAGTAAAGTGATCCTGACAGATTACCGGAAACATTTGGGCGTAGTGTTACAGGATGATTTTTTATTTGAGGGAACCATACGTGAAAACATTTTATTTGCAAGGCCTGGCGCCGGGGAACAAAGACTTTCCGATGCTGTTAAGTCGGCCTATGTAAATGAATTCACCGATCGTTTTGAAAAAGGCCTGGATACGGTTATCGGCGAAAGAGGAGTTAAGCTTTCGGGCGGGCAGCGACAACGCATTGCTATTGCAAGAGCGATTCTTGCTGATCCAAAAATTATCATACTGGATGAAGCCACTTCTAACCTTGATACCGAAAGCGAATCACTAATTCAGCAAAGTTTGAACGAACTGATGAAGGGCCGTACAACTTTTGTAATTGCACACCGGTTGAGTACCATCCGCAAGGCTGATCAGATACTGGTGATTGAAGCAGGTGAAATTGCTGAAAGCGGAAAACACGAAGACCTGATAAACAGACAGGGGCGTTATTATGAGTTGTTTACTTACCAGGCAAGAATATAATCGAACATAAGTTTTTGAAAAAACTTAAGCTTTTGTTTTTAAAACTTCGCCTTCCGAAACAGCGATAATGGCTGTGCCGCAACTGTCACTCCATACATTAACAGAAGTACGGAACATATCCAGGATCCTGTCAACGGCAATGATCAGCCCAACGCCTTCAAGCGGTAAACCCACGGCCGAAAGTATCACAGTAATCATCACCAGGCCGGCCATGGGAATTCCGGCAGCGCCAATGGATGCCAGCAATGCGGTAAACACCACCAGTACCTGTTCCAAAAACCCGAGGTGAATTCCATAAGCCTGTGCAATAAACATGGCGGCCACACATTCATACAGTGCCGTTCCATCCATATTAACTGTGGCACCAAGTGGTAAAACAAAACTGCTTACTTTATTGGATACACCGGCTTTTGTTTCCATGGCATTTAATGTAAGCGGTAATGTTGCTGAAGACGATGAAGTGGAAAAAGCAGTTATCAACGGGGTGGACAATGCCTTAAAATGTTTCAGCGGATTTATTTTCCCGATCAATCTTAATGCAAGCGGCAGGCTTATAAATGCATGAATGGCTAACGCTGTTATTACCGTAATCATGTACCAGCCCAATCTTTGAAAGACACCTGCAAGCGCTCCGGGTTCATTCATATTATCGGCAACCACTTTTGCCATGATGGCCATTACACCCAACGGTGTAAACCGGATGATGAACTGGGTAATTTTCATGATCAGTTCAAAGCCTGCATTTACACCAATGCTGATCACCCTGGAATATTGTTCGGGCAATCGGGTGGTAAAAATACCGGCCAGGAAAGCAAAGAAAATGATTGACAGCATATCGGTGTTGCTGAACGATTTAAAAATATTTTCGGGAACAATATTGATAAGTGTTTGTCCGAAGTTTTCGGTTGCTTCATTTAATCCGGCCACTTCCTGGTTAAAACCAAGGTCGGCACCAACGCCCGGTTGAAATAAATTAACCAGTAATAAACCTGTTACAATTGCTGCAAGACTCGAGCCCAGGTAATAAAACATGGTCTTCATTCCCATCTTGCCCAAACCTTTTGGATTGCCGATATTGATGATACCTGACATGATAGAGGTGAGCAGTAGCGGAACAATGATCATCTTTAAGGCATTCAGGAAAACATTGCCCATCCAGGCTACATAATTTATCCTTTCCGGTAAAAAATATCCGAATAAAATTCCTGCAAGCAGACCAGCCAGTATCTGCCAGTGTAAAGCAATTTTTTTCATGAAAACTATTTTAAGTGTTTAATGCGGGGTACCTCACTGCATAAATTAAGGATTAAAGCGGAGAGTTCAAAACGGGCAGGGAGGCGTTGTCGGGCTAATCGGTTTCGGAAAAATAAAAAAGGCCAACAATTATGTTGACCTTCTGCTCCCCCTTCAGGACTTGAACCTGAGACCCTCTGATTAACAGTCAGATGCTCTAACCAACTGAGCTAAGGAGGAGTGTACCCTTATTGGGGTTGCAAAAATAGGGCTTTTTACCTTTTGTAGGAAAAATATAGGGAACTATTAAAAAGTTTTTCAGTTCATAGTAATAAAAAAAGCCCCATATTAAAATGGGGCTTTGGCTAAGAGGCTTTTATAAAACCTGGCAAAAAAATTGGCTATACTTTTTTATTGTAAGATGTAATTAAGCTAAATGCCTTCTGTACATCATGGTTTTGCTCCTGCGCTGAATATTCCACAGATCAGCTGTGCTGAAAGTTCTAACCGGGATAAGTCCCAATGCTAAAGTTTCTTTTACTACTGTGGTTAATTCTTTTGTGTGTTCTTTACTGATTTGTGTAAAGTTGTTTTCTGATTGCTTTTTCATGACTTTTTGTTTTATTCGTTTTTAATAGTTGTTTCTTTTTGTTTTTTGTAAATCCCGCTTTTTTATCGCTTTGCTTACTTTGATAACACAAAGATATGTACTTCAACAGTACTATGCAATATAAAGTACTAAGCATGTTTTAGTAATATGCAATTATTATTAGCTCAAAATCCTTTGTAATGCTTACTGGTATTGGGTTTTTAAAATCTACTTCCTGTTTAACTACAATAATAGCAATTTGATGAACGGTAAATAGGCTTGATGAACGAATTCACTATGGCCCAAACTGAGTTATTTTAAGAGAATATTTTGAATAAAACTGATAAAATGAGCGGGAAATTCCTGTGAAATAGTGCCATACTAATGCGGTAATTGCTCAATTAGTAGAGATCTTCCCGACTGAAAGCGGGCAGAGTTGCTGAGGGTCAAATCCCCTTTGCCACTCATTATGCCCTTTAAATTATGGTTGGAAAAGGCTATTTTATCTCCAGATCCTTTACATTTCTGTTATGTAAACGGCCTATTTTCATAAGACTTATCATCGGCCCCAGCAAAAAAGCAAGCACTGCACGGCTGAAAGCATTATAAACGGCTTCGCCGGTAAAAAGGCGGGTTAGATGCCTTTTGATATGCGGCTCTACAAACCGTCCAAAAGCAGTATCAAGCCTGTCTTCTCCAACTTTAAAAAGGGTGAAAAGCCTGCCGCTGTACCAGGTATCAACCAGTTGTTGCCATGCTTTAAGTTCAGTTAATTGAGCTTTTTGGTATTTTTTAAAAGCAGCCGGCCTGCCATCTTCAATTGTTTTTACAGCTTCAAAGGCGCCCTTCATTGCTAAAAATAAACCCGAAGAAAAAATGGGATCAAGAAAACCTCCGGCATCACCGGTTAATATCCAGTTTTTCCCATACATACGCTGAGAGATAAGCTGGTAGTTATTGTATTGCAGTACGCCGGTTTCCCGTTTAGCATTTTGTGTAAATTTTTTTAAAACCTCATCTGTGTTTAAAAGTTTATCATACTGTTCTTCCTTTGTGGTTCCGAACTGTTTTAGATATTCGGGATCTGTTACAATGCCAAATGAAATTCTGCCGGGTAAAGGAATTCTCCAAAGCCAGCCTTTATTAAGCCGGTGCAAATGAATATTATAAGGTTCAATTTTCTCAGCATTGCTCAAATGGGCAAATAAAGCAACATCTTTCCTGCTGCCTTCTTTTGTTGGAATATTCAATAGCCTTGAAACTATACGGGATCTGCCACTGGCATCAATGATGAGGTCGGGTTGCCCGTTAAAATAATCATCGATAGCAGTAATGGTATCATCGCTTAATTTTATTTCATCATCAACTCCGGTACTCTCCAGTTTAGCTGCCTGTTTAAAAAATACTACGCCTTCACGCAGCGCCATATCAAAAATGGTCTTGTCAAATTTATCACGTGGTACATTATAAGCATAATGAGGAAGCTTGCCGGCACCACAACTAAAAGCTGACGCTGCTTCCTCATCCTTACTTACCCAGACTGAAGCGCCGGGTTTATAAGTACTGTAGGTTTTCACTTCATCTTCAACATTCAGCTCACGCAGCAAAGGAATAAGTGCCGGCACCAACGATTCACCAACAATAAGTTCCGGCCTTTTTTCCAGGTAAAACACGGCTACTTTGTAACCTTTTCTTTTTAATAAAGTACCCAGTGTACAACCCGATGGCCCACCACCAATAACTGCTACGGATTTAATATGCTTCTTCATAAATTAAAAAATGCAAATTTAAATAATTAAAAAGCTTAATCAGGCAGCTGTACAGGGAATTTATTTCGGTCATGTTTTATGAACGGTTAGTAACCTGATCAGATAAATGAGTATATTTAAGAAAACTGTTATTATGAGATCAATATTCATTTTAGTATTGCTAGCCCTTAATAGTATTTGTTATGCTCAAAACCTTACTTCGGGCGGTAAGTTAAAACCCGAACAGGCGATCATGGACGTGCGCCATTATACCATTGATCTGAACATAGATTTTGAACAGCAAAGTATCAGTGGATCTACAGTGATAGATTTTATACTGTCAGAAAATGCACCCGTATTGCTTTTCGATCTGTTGAATGATCTCCAGGTTGAAAAAATCTGGGTTAATGGAAAAGCTGCTGCGTTTACACATACCAATGGCCTTATTACCATTAGTCCTGCTGCTCCGGTAAATGCGGGTAAGGGTTCGGTAAAAGTAAAATATGCCGGTAAACCACATATTGCCATCAGGCCGCCATGGGAAGATGGATTTACCTGGACAAAAGACACGCTGGGTAATCCCTGGCTGGCAGTAACAGCCGAAGCTTCGGGCGGACAAATATTTTTTCCATGTAAAAATCATCCGTCAGATGAACCCAATGAAGGCGGCGATATGATCATTACCGTTCCCAAAGGGTTGGTGGTTGCGGCTCCGGGGCTTTTGCAAAAAATAACGAAGAACAGGAAGACAGATACTTATTTCTGGAAAACAAATTATACCATTAACAATTACAATCTTGTATTTAATGTAGGCAATTACGCTGTTGCCGAAAAAATGTACACTACAGTTGCAGGCAATAAAGTTCCCATGCAGTTTTATGTACTTAAACATAATCTTGACAAGGCTGCCCATCACCTGGAGATACTGGAAAATATTGCCAGGGTAAGGGAAAAATATTTTGGAGAATATCCCTGGGTTAAGGAAAAGATTGGTGTTGTTGAAACACCGCACCTGGGGATGGAACATCAAACCATGAATGCCTACGGAAATAAATTCAAATACGAAAAAGCCGGCGGGCTGGATAATGACTGGCTGATGAACCACGAGTTTGGCCACGAATGGTATGGCAATAAAGTTACTGTGAATGACTGGGCTGATTACTGGATACAGGAAGGGATCTGCAGTTTTGGCGATGCACTCTATACAAGAGAGATGGATGGAGAGCAGGCTTATATTAACCGCTTTAAACAATCTTCATTTGGCATTGCCAATAAAAAACCTGTGGTGCAGGGAAAAGATATTGATGAAGTAACGGCATATATTGGCGATATATACAGTAAAGGAGCTTTCTTTATGCATACGCTGCGTTATGTGACTGGCGATGTAGTATTTTTTCCAACGCTGATGAAATTATCTACAGACAAGCAATACACCTATAACACTATGATCAATACTGATGATGTGGAAAAATTATTCAGTAAGGAATCTGCAACAGATTTAAAACCATTGTTTGATTTTTACCTGCGTACTGTTAATAAATTAGATGTACAGGTTACAGCACTGCGTGGGAATAAATACAAAATAGCAATAACCAATATTGATATGCCCTTGCCATTGGATATTGTAACCGACAAGGGAACGCAGCGGATGACAGTAACAAAAAAAGGTATTACAGTATCCAGCGAAGTATTACCGCAGGTTGATCCGGATATGTATTACCTGAAGAAAATAACTATTGAATAAGGGTTTACCCTGCCTGGTCATAAGATTGTTTTATCCAGCTGATCAAATCTTTATTGATTGTTTTTTCATCTTCTACTTTTATACGGTGTGTACACATGGCATTCCAGCTGCCGGCTTTTTCAACGTTGCCTGGTGGTTCCACTCCTTTAATATTCAGGCCTACATCCATTCTTGTTTTGGTTGATGGCTGAATGATTGCAAACTGTTTTTTACGTCTTAAGCTTACATAAGCTTTCTTGGGAGCCACTTCCACATCTTTTCCAAATTTATTGATGGCTTCCATCAGTTTATCATACCAGGCTTTCATGTCTTCCTTGCCTTTGTATTGCTCAGCTATCCAGTCAGTTTCATTCTCTACGGCACCGGCATGCGATTGTTTTGCAAAATGTACAATGGTATTTGCATTGCCATGAGTAAAGCCATGTTTTTCTTTTAAGAAATTTACCAGCTCACCATGTTTTTCAAATCCACTTTTATTTACAATAGCTATCCAGTCTTTTAATTTTTTACCAGTGTTTTTTTCAATGTTGTCAATCTGTGTCTGAATGGCCTTGTCAATTGTTTCACTGCTCATACTTTATTTTTTTATTGTTTTTTCATAATATACTATCCATTCTTCAGGCGTAATTTTTGATGCCAGTTGCCCGAATAGTTCATATGGTATCTTATCCATTTTTTTTAAACGGATACAGCTTTTACCCATATCAAGTTTTCCAACGCCCGCTTTGGCATACTCATCGGTAAACCATTTTAAAAGTTTAGGATTGGAGTAAATACCCATACTGTATACCGCCACAAAATTCTTTTGCGAAGCAATATTCATAAACGGTAACGGGTCTTTTGGGTTGCAGTGATAACCATCGGGATACATGGAATGCGGAACCACATACCCAATCATGCCATAACCCATACATTCCTTAAACCCCTTGGGCAGATTTTTCTTAATTGCTTTTCTTAGTTCTGAAACTACCTTTTTTCTGTCTTCCGGCAATTCAGCAATATATTGTTCAACTGTTGCAGCTTTTGATTGCATGGTATTTTTTTAGAAGCTTAATATACGAAAAAACTCAGGCCATGGCCCCATCTCTGATTTATACTGCTTTGCCATTACCCGGGTAATTTGTGCAATATGTGTAAGGTCGTGCGCCACCCAGGTAGCCAATAAGTTTTTTAATGTAACATCGCCTAATACCGGGTGCATGCCTTTCTTTTCAAGATCGGCTTCAGTTAAATTTAATGATCTGAACCAGTCCATATTTTCTTTTCTTATAACAGCAAACTCATCCAGCAGTTGTTGTAAAGATTTTCCTTTACTTTCTTCATACATCGCTTCCCGGTTCCAGCGTACAAAAGTTTTTGTGTTGCCAAATTCAAGTATCATTTTCATCCTCGCTGTCCAGTCGGTCTTTTCACCATGTATCAGATGCCCAACCACATCATAAGACGAATAGGTTTCGGGGCCTTCATTCGGCAAAACCCAATCATCGGGCAAGCCCGACAACAGCGACTGCAATACTGCGGGAGTTCTGTCTAAAATTTCATATGATCTTTCCAAACTGTATTTCATGATACTGACGCTTTAAATAAAAATGCTGCTTTTTTCCTGCTTCTGTTCCATCCTCAATAAAAGCATGCAGCGAATCATTGGATACAAACCTGTAAACAATCCTTTCAGGAAAATCATACCGGCATTTGAGAAGGACTAAAAGCTCCCTTACGCAAATGAACGCCATATTCCATCCAGGCTTTCATGCAGGCGAGAAAATTTGCCCAGCCTTCGGTATTACTCTTCAGCCATTTTATACCTGCTTCGTTATTGGCCTTGCTTTTTTCAGTAATGCTGATAAATGTTATATCGTCAGCAACAGGATTTAAATTTATTTCTACAAAAGTCTGTTCCCCGTCCATTGCACCATCCCAGTAAAAAGATACGTACTTATCCTTTTCAATTTTACCAATTTTAACAGGAAATTCTATATCCATTTCCGGAAATTTCCAGGTCAATGTTTCGCCTGTTTTCATTGTACCGGTGCTCTGACTGATAAAATAATTTTTCATCTTATCAGGATCTATAATAGCATCAAATACTCCGGCAACCGGTTTCAAAACCTGCAAACCGGCTTTTATTTCTAATTGTTGTATAGGTTCCATCTTAATTTAATCTTTTGTTTTTAGAAAGTTTTGCTTTTACCAATTCATATGAATTGACAATGTGTTGTTGCCAGTCTTTTTTTGAAAGCCGGTTAATATCATCTACATAAACCCATTTGTGCCTTGCTAAATATGGCGCCGGTATGATTCCGTCTTTTTCAATTAATTCATTAAAGGTTTCTTCATCAGTTTTAAAAGAGGCAGAAACAGACATGCCGTCGGGATTTGCAACGAGGAACATTTTGCCGGAAATATTGAAACAAATATCATGGCCCCATTTAATGTCTTCAGTTACATTATCGAGTTTTTTACAAAAAGATTGCAAGTCTTCAAGATTCATTTCTTTTTCGTTTGTTTCTTTTTTGAAGGCTTGGCAACTTTATTAAAATCAAGTGCCAGTTTTACCCAATACACCAGTTTCTTTTTTGTGTTAAGGGCTTCCACATCTACAAAAACGTATCCTTTCATTATCCTGCCGGTAAAATCCATCGGTTTGCAGCCTTCTTTTTCAATTACTTCATCAAACAGTTCGGGGTCAAGTCTTACCATCAGCCTTTCTTTTTCAACACCCACGCACATCTTATCGTTTACCATAAAACAAAGGCCGCCAAACATTTTCTTTTCTTCTACTTTCTTATGTGTGAGTGAAATGATCTCTCTTGTTCTGTCGGCTAATTTTTCGTTGTATGACATAAAAATTATTTTTTCTTTTTTGAAGACCAGCTGCCAAAAAAGTACACCACCAATGCGGCAACAAGCCCACCAACCAATGCCGGTAAAATCGTTTCAACTGTTAACAGGGATTTACCCGATATGAGGTTTGAAATCACAAAACCTCCAAATATTCCAACGCCAAGGAAGATTGCCCTGGCAGCTTTATTTTCCATGAAAACATTTTATGCGGTGATCACATGCTTAAGCTCTTCGTTCCTGTTTCTTAAGTCATATCCGTTTTCCAGGATACTTTTCAGGTTGGCCATAAAAAAAGTCCAGCCATTCATGCAACCCAGGTGGTAATTACATTTTCCTTTTTCATCAACAGGTATGTTTTCCTGTGTTAACTCACAAATTGTTTCACCCTGTTCGGTATATATTTTTACAGTACAGGTCATGTTTTCAACCTCCCTGTTTCCAAAAGTGAATTTTATTAAATCGGTTCCGTTTGCTTCCAGCAGATCTCCTTTTTCTTCCATACTGTCAGGCCAGCCAAACCAAAGCCAGCGGTAAGTATCTCCGCTTTTGATACTGTCATCAGTGTTTACTGTTTTACCATCAGGCCTTTTAAATTCTGCCAGCCGCAGAAACCATTTTTCCAATCCGGATGGTTTAGCCCACATGGCATATACCTCAGCAATGCCGGCTTTAATATTTACTCTTTTTTTAAATGAGGCCCAGTTATATTCCTGCATGATATTATTTTTCTAAAACAGTTTTTAAGTTTGCCAGCCCAATGCTGAAATCATCAGCAATTGCTTTATCCATATCCATAAACAGGCGCATAATATTTAAGGGGTACATCATTTTTCCTTCAAAGCCCCAGGTCACTTTTGTTGTGCTGTCGTTTACTGCAGCAGTTGCCAAAAAAGTTTTTGCCCTTGAATCAAATGGTTTAATAAAGTGCAGGTCGCAATTCAGCCTTTCACCTTCTTTTATTGCGGTAATGGTTTGCTCGCCCTTGCCAACATCTCCGTTATTACTGTCCCAGGCATAATTAAATCCAACAGTGCCGTCAGTGCCGCTGTATGTTTTTTTCATACCGGGGTCCAGTTTATTCCATTTGCTGAAATTGTCCTGGTTCTTTACATATTTTATGTAATTGAAAACTTCGGCATTCGGTTTATTAATTACAATATCTCTTGATGCCTTCATTTCTTTACCAACAAAGAGCGCAGTAATTAATATGATTACAATCAAGGCTGCTATGAACAATAATACCCGTTTTAAAATTTTCATTTCAAATTATTTATTATTTGATAATTATTTTTGCATGGAAGCAGGAATATTATGCAGTGCAATACGGTTTCCTTCTGTATCGGTAAACACGCCCATATCGCCATACTCAGGACTTATCGTTGTTTTTGGAACAACAACTTTTCCTCCGGCAGCTTCCACCCTGTCTAAAAAAACCTGCACATCAGGATTACCATTTAAATAGATCAATGGCCCGTCGGTTGCAGACGGTTTATGAAAGCCAGCGCTGTCAACAAGGGTTCCTCCAACACCTTCCATCGGGTCGTCAAGCGGAAACATCCGCATTTTTATCTGGGGGAAATCCAGTACCGCCATTTTTATATTAAAAACTGCTTCATAAAATTTTTGCGCCCGGTTTATATCGGTTGTCGGTATTTCAAACCAACTGATTGCATTTTTCATCTTAACTGTGTTTATTTACAAATTATTTCGGCATATTTTGTTTTTGCCATTGCACAAATACATTGATCAGGCTGTCGCTTAAAGGCGGCTTTTTGCCTTTCCATGGCATAAACCGGTTATCCTCTTTCGGTAATTGTATTCTTGTAACAATGTCGGCAATATGGGTTTTTACAGCATCATAAGTGTTCAACGGTTCCTTTCTTCCGTCTGGTGGAAAATGACAGGGGGTGCAGCTTGCCTGCATTATTGGCATCAGGTCGTTCTCAAAAGAAACAACTGCTTCTTTTGATTTGGCTGTTTTTTTAGAACTGCTGCAATTTTGAAATGCCAGTACAACGCTTATGCAAAGCATAATGGCCAGTATTTTTTTCATATTTTCTGTTTAATTTATTTAAAAACTAATTGCAAAAAAGAAAGTAATTGATTCATATAATCAGTTTCTATAAATCTACAAAGAAAAACCAGTTTACCACCAGGCATCCTGCAGAATTTTCCATTCATTATCTTCTCTGATAAGGATTAAGGTAAAATCCACCTTGTGCTGCCTGTTATTCTTATCTGTAATTACCGATGTTCCTTTTTGCCATATCTGGTTACCTGTTTGTTCGGCTTTTACATTGGTGAGTTTCCAGGTGCCGCCTAAAGAAGCAAATCCTTTCCAGTAGTTAATAATATCAGCATTTCCACTTACTTCTTCCTGCTTACTTACCATTTTTCCATTGCTGGCATAGCAGGCCGCTATTTTTTCAAAATTGCCGCTGTTATAAGCATCTTCCATTTTTTTAAACAGCGAATCTGCAACAGCAGATGCAAAGTTTTCCTTTCTCCGGTACTCCAGGTCATATTCAGTTACCCAGGTTGCTTCGTTATCTTTTGAAATTTCACCCAGCTGCCTTACCTTATTTTTATCCAGCTTAAAGAATGTCAGTTTCCTGGTTGCAAAACTGTCTTTTGAAATTTTGAATGGCTTTGTTTTAAAAATAATCTTATTGTCCTCGTATCTTCCTTCCGAAAAAAATGTTGTGTTCCCCGTATTATCCACCCAGGTTTGCTGCCATTGTTTTTCTCCTGCATTGTATGTATTAAAACTTTTTCCGGCATACCTTAACCCTTGTTGCAGCCCTGCACTGGTCCATTCTTCCAGTATGATGCAACTGTCGATTATTACGCTAATCTTGCTATCTCCAGCCTTACCTCCTTTTACGCCGTAAGCTTCCCAGTCTCCAACCCAGAAATCAAACTGGCGATAAAGGGGTTTACTGCAGGGAAGACCCTGTGAACAGACTGACAAAATAAAAAAGCTGCTGATAATATACAATAGAAATTTTCTCATAACCATTTTTATGCTGATGACAACTTAACTGATGGTAATGCTTCTTTGCTTATCCGTTTATTTTCCCGCCTGTCATTTAGTAACTGCATTCAGCATTTTCTCATATTCAGCGTCATTGGCTTCCCAGAGCTCTACCTGGTTTCCTTCTCCATCTAATATATGAACAAATTTTCCGTATTCAAACTGTTCAATATCATCAACAATGGTTACGCCTTCTTTTTTTAGTTCTTCAAGCAATGCTGCCAGGTTTTCAACCCTGTAATTGATCATGTATTGTTGTGCAGGGTTACCAAAATAGTCTGTATCATCCGCAAAAGGGCTCCAGGCGGTAAATCCTTTTTGTTCCTTATCATCAGCTTTGCGCCACTCAAAACTGGTACCGTATTTATCCATATTAATACCCAAATGCCGGGCATACCAGTCTTGTTGTGCCTGGGGATTTTTGCATTTAAAAAAAACGCCACCTACAGCAGTTACTCTTTTCATTTTTTTATTTCAAAATAAGAAATAATAATAAACTCCGAAGTTTTTTTTGACAGGCGGTGATGCACAATCACTGCTTTTTCCATAAATATTTATTTTATGCCTGTTAGCTGTTTTTTAACAATTGAATTGTGTAATCAAAAGGATTGATTCATCCTGATAACAAATTCAACTGTTATGTTTTTTACACAACTATTTAAAGATGCCCGGTATTTTCAAATCATTTTTCAGTGTATATTCTTAAGCTATGGGATTTTTTATTTGCAGTGGGATAATGAATACTGGCTGTATGCAACATACTTTATTTCCTGCCTGGCAACCCAGTTTGTTTTTGAATGGATAATGGGTAAAAAAAGTATTCCTTTCTGGAAACGATATACAAACGGTATTCCTTCTGTTCTCATTTCTGCCTTTGGCTTAAGCTTACTTTTAAAAACAAATGATATTGGCGTAGCAATATTAGCAGCCATTGCAGCCATTACATCAAAATACATTTTGCGTATTAAGGGTAAACATATTTTTAACCCTTCTGCACTGGGAATTGTTTTTGCCATATTACTAACCAACAACGCCTGGATAATCCCCGGCCAATGGGGCAGTAATGCAGTTATTTTGTTTGGAGTGATGAGCCTGGGGTTTATCGTTACAACCAGGGTGCAGAAACTGGATGTAAGCCTTGCATTCCTGGGAACATTTGCCGGATTGATTTTTTTCAGGCAGATCATTTACCTGGGCTGGCCCATGGATCATTTTATACAATCGGTAAGTACGGGCAGCCTGCTCATCTTTTCTTTCTTTATGATAACCGATCCTAAAACGATTCCGGATCATACTGTTGCCAGGATTATGTGGAGTGCTGCAATAGCTGCTGTGGCTTTTTATTTAACCGCTTTTAAATTCATGAACGGAGCTCCAATCTTTGTTTTAGTTCTAGCCCAGCCATTAGTGCCTTTGCTGGACAGGTTTTTTAAGGCTAAAAGATTTGAGTGGACACCGGCATCAAATCTTACTGTGCAGGAAAAAGATTTTTTACAGATCATTTATTCCAGGTCATCATTATAAATTTTCAACACAAAAACGTAAATTATGAAAAAGAAACTTTTAATTATCGGGGGACTGATCGCTATGTCTCCTGTATTGCTTTCCTTCTGTGGTTTTTATGTAAGCAAGGCAGATGGAACATTGAAAAACAAAACCAGCCAGGTTATCCTTGTAAGAGATGGAAACAGATCGGTAATTACCATGTACAATGACTTTAAAGGCGATACCAGAGATTTTGCGATGGTGGTGCCTGTGCCGGTAGTACTGCGTAAAGATGATATTAAAGTGGTTGATCAATCCATTTTTCAAAAACTGAATGATTACAGTGCGCCGAGACTGGTGGAATATTGGGATCAGAATCCATGTAATGATTATAAAAGTTTAGATGATGCATTAAGGGGTAAAGTAGCCGGTGCTCAATTAAATGAAGTGGTTGTAATGGGTTATGGAAATGCCAAAAAAATGTCAACGGTTAAAATTGAAGCCCGGTATATCGTTGGTGAATATGATATTTTAATTCTCAGTGCTAAAGAAAGCAACGGGTTAAAGAACTGGCTGAATGAAAACGGGTATAAGATACCTGAAGGTGCTGAAGAAGTGCTGGACCCCTATATCAAAAGCAACCTTAAATTTTTTGTGGTAAAGGTCAACGAAAAAGAAAAGCAGAAACTGAATAATAATTTTCTTCGCCCTATACAGATCAGGTTTAATTCTCCAAAATTCATGCTGCCCATCCGGCTGGGTATGGCCAATGCAGATGGTGACCAGGATCTGATTGTATATGCTTTTACAAGAAAGGGCAGAATTGAAAGCACCAATTACCGCAATGTAAATATTGTAAGCAATAAAAATATTCCGTTGTTTGTACAAAAAAACTTTGGCAGTTTTTATGGTAACCTGTTTACCCACCAGTGGGATAAGGAAAATAAGTCTGTGGCATTTTTAGAATACGCCTGGAATGTTACGCCCATCAACCAGATGAAATGCGATCCCTGTGTTGGCAATCCGCCGACTGAACAGGACCTTGTACAGAGCGGCGTTTGGTGGCTGGGCAATAAAGACTGGAGTGATTACAGTGATGTTGACGAAGAAGAATATGATAATGGAAGTAAGAACGTGCATTTCTCCCGCCTGCACTTTCGCTACAACAGAAAATCATTTCCACAAGACCTGACTTTTCAGGTAACGCCTAATACAGAAAATTACCAGGCAAGGTATATCATCACACATCCTGCCAGCGGAGATTTTAACTGCGATGCCGGAAAAAAATATTTACAGGACCTCAGGCAAAGAAGAAAGAAAGAGCTGATGGAGTTAACTGCATTAACAGGTACCAACATCAACAACTGGCAGGAAGAAGCCCTGGCAAAAAATGAGGAGGGAACAAATGTAGACGCTCAATATGCAACATTACTGCCGGTTATAAAAGATGAATTGGAAAATAAAGAAACTATGCCTGCCGGAATTATTTTGTTTGGTGTGGCTATGTTAGGAGGGGCAGGATTAATGCGGTGGAAGGGAATGATATAATCCCGATAGTTACAAGGATGTCTATACAGGTTTGGTTTTTGGCTAAAGCCCCGTTTTTTTAAGCGGGGCATTTATATTATTAAAATGATGGAACCTGCCTACCGGTAAAGGCAGGCACGGATTGAACGGATTTGATGGATGATCACAGATTTTATTTTGCCCGTCCGGCCAGTCATCCGGGCAGATTTAGCAAAAAGGATGGATTCATGTTAAACGGGTGATTGTTTTTAAAACGAGGAGCCCCGCAAATAAATTTGCAGGGCCCGTATTCGCATTCACCTTTAATGAATTATTTTCCACCACCACCGCCGCCGCGTTGAGGGCGCATTGATGGTTCAATTTCGTCTTTCCATTGTTTCATTTGAGCTTCTGTAAAGATGGCTTTTAATTTAGCATCCCTGGCATCAGTTAATTCTTTACGCTTGGCGCCAAAAGCTTCCCGGTCCATATTGCCGCTTGAGCGCATTTCTTCCATAGCCGTTTGCTGCGCTTTATAGAAATCTGTAAAAATAACTTCCGTCTTTGTTTTACTGTCGGCATCCAGGTTTAACGGTACCAGTTTTTCCATAGTTGCTTTAGTTCTTTCCTCGGGAGTTTGTTGCTGACGTTGTCCGCCTCCACCTTGTGCATTTACTGCGGTAATGCTGAACATGGCAGCCATTACCATTAATACCAATTGTTTTTTCATTTTATTTAAATTAAAGGTTTACGATCTGTTGAATCAGGCGACAATAACTATTTATACCGCCGCCCGTTTATTTATACAAGGCTACATAACTCCTGTATTATTTTCAATGTTTATTTTTATTGAGCAGCGTGCTGTCACCCGGTTTCTTTCTTCCTTCACCACCTCTTCTGTTTAATACCTTCACAAAAAGCGAATCGAATTTTGGTTGTTGTCCGGCAGTACAGAGTAACCTGATGCTTTTTAAATGATTAAACATCTGAAGCTCCATAATTTTTTGTGAAGCAGCTGATTTTTCGGCAGTGCTGTTCATCACAGAGTCACTGAAATTGCCGGCAGTTAATGTGGCAAACTGCTTGTCTTTCGAACTCCTCAGGCTGTCAAACATTTTTTTCATATTGTCTTTATGCTGCGCACTTAGTGTATAATACTGTTGAAGCTGAACTGTATCAAACCCGATTTCCTTTTTTAAAAAATCAGCTATCATAGCAGTCCTGTCAGTGCGTTTTTGGGGCTTCCCTCCATCTTTCTTCATCAGAAAAAAATATACCAGGGCAATATTAGCCACCAGCAAAATGGCAATTATAGAGAGTAAGCCCTTTGATCTGTTTTGTTTGTTTATCATTATGGCTGGGTATTTTCAAAATCATAAATAGTGGCAACAGTATAGGAAAACTCATCAGCCTGAGTTTGTGCAGGCTGTTCGGCAACTGTTGTTTGAACTGACGGATTATTTAATACAATCACCATCGTATTCACTAATACAACCAGGCAAAGGCCTGCAAAAGCAACAGCAGGCCTGCCAATAAACCAACCGGCTTTTTCCCATACCGATTCTGTTCCTTTATTCATCCTTGCATGGATACGGGTAAGGAGGAAAGGTTTTGCTTCAGCCCGTTTAATTGAATCCACACTGTTCAGTGCTTCTTCAACCAGTTTGTTTATATTTTCTTTCTTGTTCATAACGGATCTTTTATTGTTCCGGAATATTATTATAAAACTTACTTAACTCTTTTTTCAAATTAGCTTTTGCCCTTCCCATCAACGATTCAACAGCATACAAAGTTGTGTTCATGATCTCGGCCACTTCCTGGTAACTCTGCCCTTCCAGTTTATGCAGCGTAAAAGCGATACGCTGGTTTTCGGGTATCTTTTTCAAAGCAGCAAACAACTCATTGGCTCTTTCTTTTTTTTCCAGTTCCACACCGGGATGATTAAACTCTACCGGGTGTAACTGCACTTCTTGCTGGCTGCCAAATAAACCCTGCACAAAACCAAAGCGTTTTTTCCGTTTCTTTTTCTTTTCATGATCCAGCGCCTTACTTAATGTAATGCGGTAAAGCCAGGTTGAAAATTTAGAATCGCCTTTAAAAGAACTTACCGACTGGTACACCTGTATAAAAACCTCCTGTGTTATATCATCTGCATCATCTGCATTTTGTACTATCCCCAGCGCCGTATTATAAACCATGTCCTGCCATTCATCAACCAGCTTTGTAAAAGCCTGTTCATCTCCTTGCTGCAGTTGTGCAATTAATTCCGGTTGGTTCAAAACGCTTCAATTATTTATCCGTCTAAATTAATTAAAACGGACGAGATCCACCACCTTGCCCACCGCCTTCTGGACCACGTTTTTCGCTGTTATTATTGGTACTTGTTGCTGCTGCTGTACCAAAGTTTTTCAGGTTGTAGGTAAATGTCAGCATAAAGTACTGCTGTAATACCTGATTTTGAACATCTGAAATATAAGTTTCACCAACTGTACGCTGTATACTTTGATTTTGCTTCAACAGATCAAACACGGTCAACTTCAATTCACCAGCCTGGTTTTTCAGGAATTTCTTACCAATGCCGGCATTCCACAACCAATAGTTTTGGTTAAAGCCATCTGTAAATCCGCTGTAGGTTTCGTAACTCACATTGTTTTGTAAAAACCAGCCTTTTTTATTCAGTAGGTTTACTTGTGCTCCGGCAGATTGCGTAATGTATTTATTATTCAACAGCGGTTGAATAGAATTTTTTGCATCGCTGAAATTTGCTGAGTAGTTCAGGTTAAAATCAACATACTGACTAATGTTACTAGCTAACACAACACCTGCGTTGTATGTGTAAGACTTTGATGTGTTTTTTACATTGTTGATAAGCCCTGGCGTATTGCTGTAACTTAACCCTCCATTAATACTCAAATTAGATTTGATGAATTTTAATGGCATAGCATAAGTAAGGAATGAACGTAGACTCCACTGTCCATTCAAATTAACCGGCTTAGATAATTGAGAACCTTTGTATAAAGTAACAGAGCTGTTCAACACACTATCCCTACTGGCCGTATAGGTTGCATTGGTTATGTAGTTATTATTCTGCGATAGGAAAACATTGGCAAAAAAGCTTTTTGCTTTACCTGTATTGGTGAAAGTATATCTTGCGCTAACTGTATTTCCAACTTGCTGTTTCAGGTCGGTATTTCCTGTAGAAATAAATAGTGGGTTGGTATTGTTGTACACGTCTTGTAATTGCGATACCGAAGGTGTGCTGGTACTAGCACGGTAAAACAACCGAATACTGTTTCTTACATTTATCTTCTTGCGCCACATTAAATTAGGCAGTACGTTATTAAAATTCTTGCTTACGTTGGCTGCGAAAGGATAAGACTGGTCACTGTTCAATTCAGTATATTGATAGTTCACTCCTACAGAAAACATATTGTCTCTGTCGCCAATACGGTAACTGGCACCTACGCTTTGCTTTGTAGTTATGTTATCAAAAATATTCGAAAGGTTGTTATCAAAAACTGAGTATTTGCCACCATTATAGTCGTATTGATAAACCTCCTGATCTGATGAGCTTTTTGAATACGAAGGCGAATAGTTCAACTGCAACTGGCCTTTTTTACCAATTGACTCTGTATAGGCAATATTGCCCGAAAACTGGTAACCATTTGATACCAAATCGGTAAACTGCTGTAACGAATCATTGGTATTTCTTGAACTATCGTAATAGATATTCTGATTCAGAATATAGGTATCACCTGCTCTACGATTCAAAGCTGAATTAAAGTTTACAGAAATAGTGCGGCCCTTTTTAGCAAAAGAATGGCGGAACAAAATGTTGTTGTTAAAATTATATCCTGTGCTTTTAGCATCTGTATTGTTGGTTGATTTACTGATAAGACTGGCAGGGTCGTAAGAATTTATCCCGCTAATTTGGCTCACCGCTGTAGATGTTTGATAACTTAAGCTGGGCACAATCATTAAACTGTTCTTATCGTCAATCTTATAATTCAACCTGAAATTAAAACGGTGGTTGTCATTTTTTGCTGTTGACAAAGCATCCTCACTATAAAATTGATTCTTACCAGAAGTTTGAAAATTTTGTGTATTAGATGTTTGATCGTTATTAGTTGTGCTGTTATTGAAAAAATAACTTCCACTTACATCAACTTTTTTACCCCACAAATCGGAGTAGTTAATACCTATCGAATTTGTTTTGCTGATACCGCTTTGTGCGCCAATATTAAAGCCGCTATTACCGCCGCCAAAGCCGCCGGCTCCACCGCCTCTGCCACCACCTCTGCCACCACTGCGGCCACCGCCACTGCTAATACCTAGCAAATCTTCCGATGCAAAATTTTGCTGGTTAACATTATTAGCCATACCAACAAAGGTTAACCGCGTATTGTTTTTAAACACGCTAACATTACCACCTGCACTGTAAGTTCCTTCGGTTCCTGCTCCGGCATATATCCGTCCAAACTGGCCATTACGCATGCCTGCTTTAGTAACGATATTGATCGATTTGGTACTGTTACCGTCATCAAAACCAGTTAACTGCGCCTGATCGCTCAGTCTGTCGAATACCTGAATCTTATCAATGATTGATGCGGGCAAATTTTTCAAAGCTGCCGTTGCATCATCGCCAAAAAAATCACGGCCATCAACAGTTACTTTTTTTACCTGCTCACCTGCCGCGGTTACATTACCATTTTTATCAACTACAACACCTGGTAGTTTTTTAATCATGTCTTCTGCAGTTGCATCGGGGTTTACTTTTAATTCGCTGGCGTTAAATTCCAGTGTATCGCCTTTTTGAACGACCAAGGGTTTTTTAGCCACTACTACTACCTCGGTCATATCTGTCGCCATTTTGGTAAGCGTAAACTGTAAGGCTGTTTTGTTACTTGCCTGTAAATTCACGGTTTGTGTAATAATATCGTACCCCATGGCACTGGTTGCCAAACGGTACTTATCTACCTTAAGTCCGTTAAAAACAAAGTCGCCCTTACTATCGGTTAAAACAGTAATAGGGTTCAACGAATCCGACTGGGCTCTTAACTCAACTGTTGCTCCTTCAATAGGGCCTTTATTGTCTTTATCTGATAATTTACCTTTTAAGGTAATGCCTTGCGCATTGGCAAAGGCTGCCGTCAGGCTAAAAACAAGTACTAATAAAACCGATCTTAATCTCATAAAATTTTCTTTTGTATGCCCTATTAGACGACAGACCGTAAACAAACAGGCGCTGCAGGCAGCTTTTTTAGGCAAAAACCGTCTTTTACGGTAAGTGTGGTATATATAATGTATGAATGGTAAGCGCTTATTAATTTATTGGCAGGCGACCTAACTAATAGATAGTTTGCTCATTTAGAATTAACTTGCAGCCCTAAAAAATAAACGACGTATATGGAATACAGCAAATTGGTATCGGTAACCGGCCTTCCGGGATTGTTTGAATTATTATCTTCAAAAGCCGATGGTGGCGTAGTAAAATCGCTGGAAGACAAAAGCACAAAATTTGTAAGCACCCGGGTTCATAATTTTTCTCATTTAGAAAGTATTGAGGTTTTTACAACTGCTGATAATGTGAATTTGGTAGATGTATTTACAGCTATGACTGCAAGCAAAGAAAAAATGCCCGATGATAAAGATGCCGCCGCTGTTAAAAAATATTTTGAAACCGTTTACCCAACTATGGATTTTAGCCGGGTATATGCCAGCGACATGAAGAAGATGGTAAAATGGTTTGGGGTTTTACAGGTCAACAAAGTAGAGATTAAATTATCTGAATTATCAGATAGTGATAGTGCCGTAACTGAAAACAAGCCTAAAGCAGTTGAGCAAAAAGCCGCTATTGTAAAAAGTGCTCCTCCTAAAAAGATAAACACACCAAGGAAGATGGCGTAGGATAGAATATCCGGGTTCTTGTCATTTCGACGTTAGGAGAAATCTACCAAATTCTTCAAACAATGAAAGTTTCCAAAACAGTTTATTCTGTTTACATCCTGACTAATTATACTAAGTTGGTCTTATATATTGGAATGACCAATGATTTAGCGCAGAGGTTAATTGAACATTATCTTGAAAAGGACAACCCGCTTTCAAATGCTTTTACTTCACAGTATAAAGTTATCTATCTGGTTTACTATGAAGACTATGATTATGTAAATGATGCGATAACGAGGGAAAAAGAAATTAAAAAATGGCGAAGGGTGAAAAAAGATAAATTAATTGATAGTATGAATCCGCAAAGGGATTTTTTAAACAAAGAACTGCTTGGAGAATGGCCACCCAAAGACGGTTTTCACCGAAAAGGCGTATAATTAATGCAATCCGATAAGTAGATTGCGATACTACGTAAAGCAAATAATAGATTTCTCCTAACGTCGAAATGACAGAATACATGATTTACACCGCAGACATAAAAAAGCTCCCCCGTCATTTTGTTCCAAAAGATTTTAAAGTTACCGACTGGCAAAACCTGGAACCTTTTTTTAAAGATTTACTGGAAAGAAAAATAGAAACCAGGGCTGAACTGGAAAAATGGCTGAAAGATCAAAGTGAACTGGAAGCTTTGGTTAATGAGGATGCCTGCTGGCGGCAGATAAAAATGACCTGTGATACGGAAAACAAATCGCTGGAAGAAGCATTTACTTTTTTCTGCATGGAAATTCAGCCAAAGATCCAGCCATATGCCGATGCTTTAAATAAGAAGCTGGTAAATCATCCACTTGCAAAAGAACTGGATGCTGATAAGTATTTTACTTACCTGCGCAGCATGCGTAAAAGTATTGAACTGTTTCGTGAAGAAAATATTCCGCTGCAGGCTGAGCTTTCTGTTATGCAGCAACAGTATGGGGTTATTTCCGGCAAGATGACGGTTACTGTAAGTGGTGAAGAATACACTTTGCAACAGGCGGCTAAATTTTTAGAAAATCCCGACAGGAAGATCAGGGAAGAGGTTTATCGAAAAGTAAATGAAAGGAGACTGGTTGATAAAGAAGCATTGAATGCTTTATACGATAAGCTGGTTGAAAAAAGAAACCGGGAAGCTGTTAATGCCGGCTTTGATAATTACCGTGATTACCGGTTTAAAGAGTTAGGGCGCTTTGATTATACTAAAGAGGATTGCTTTAAATTTCATGATGCGGTAAAACTGCATGTACTGCCGCTGGTTAATATTATCTACCAAAAGAAAAAAGAAAAACTGGGACTGGATACTTTGCGTCCCTGGGATATTGATGCCGGGCCGGCTGGCATAAAACCTTTGCATCCGTTTAAAACCAGCGAAGAACTTATCCAGAAGTCTATTGAATGTTTTACAAAGCTTCGCCCTTTTTTCGGCGACTGCCTTAAGAAAATGAAAGCGTTAAAACAGCTTGACCTGGAAAGCAGGAAGGGTAAGGCTCCGGGAGGCTATAACTGTCCGCTGGCGGAAAGCGGCGCACCTTTTATTTTTATGAACGCCGCAGGGCAAATGCATGATGTTACCACCATGCTGCACGAAGGCGGGCATGCAGTACATTCTTTTCTGGCACATCCATTAGAGCTAAGCGGCTTTAAAGAATACCCGATGGAAATTGCTGAAGTAGCCAGTATGGCAATGGAGCTGATGAGTATGGATGAATGGGAAACTTTTTTTACTGATATAACAGATCTGAAAAGAGCCAAAGAGCATCAGTTGGAAAGGGTGATCACCATCTTCCCATGGATCGCTGTTATTGATAAATTTCAGCACTGGATATATGAACATCCTGTACATACACATGACGAGCGAACTGCTGTATGGAATGAAATACTAAATGAGTTCCGGGACGATGTTATTGATTACAGCGGGCTGGAGACCTATCGCAGCAATGGATGGCAGCGGCAGCTGCATTTATTTGAAGTGCCGTTCTATTATATTGAATATGGCATTGCACAATTGGGTGCCATCGGTATGTGGATGCAGTTTAAAGATAATAAAGAACAGGCCATGGACAATTATTGCAAAGCACTTGCATTAGGCGGCACAAAAACTTTACCCGTACTTTTTGAAACCGCAGGATTAAAATTTGATTTTAGCCCGGAGAAAATTAAAGTGTTGATGGAGTTTATTGAAAAAGAAATGAATCAAATCGCTGATTGAAGAGATTAAATGATTTCGCAGAATTTTTTATCATAACTTCTCATATAAGCGGTAACAGCATTTATTATTTAAGCTCAAATCTGCAAAATCTTAATCATCATATCAATCTGCGATTATCTGCACTCATCACATATCCCGCTAACCACCACATCTGTTTGTTTTTGTGTGAACCCTTTGGGGAGCTTTACTTCCGGAATGGAAACATTATCTAAACAAATAGTCTTGTCACATACATCGCAGATGAAATGCACATGGTTATCATGATGGTGGCCTGCTTCGCAATTATCTTTACACAAAGCATAAAGGATGGAATTGTCGGTAGTTGGTATATTATGAATGATCCCTTTCTCAACAAAAGTTTGCAGGGTCCTGTAAACGGTAACCCGGTCAAAGGATGCATCGGTGTTCTTTTCAATATCGGCATGCGCCAATGCTCCGGGACTTGTTAAAAACAGGTCCAGTATTTTTTTACGTCCTTCAGTTACGCTGAGCTGGTTTTTCTTCAGTATGTCTGATATCTGTTCCATGTGTATTAATTGGGCGTATTGCTGAATCCGTTCACAAACCGTTTGGTTGTAATCTTTTCTTTCAGCAGCCCTTTTATGTCCGTAAATAGTTTTTGCATATCATCTTCAACCAGCCCGTCATAAATTCCCCTGACCCTGCGCTGGTTATCAACCAAAGCAAAAAACTGGGTATGAATAAACTGGTCGGCAAGTGTTTGTGTGCTGTCAGGCTTATTATTATCTATCAGGTAACTCTGTCTTGCCATTTTATAAAGAGCTGCTTTATCACCTGTAACAAAATTCCAGTTCGGGTTATTAATTTTTAATTTTTGATTTGCAGAATCGTATTCGATTTTATAAGAGCCATCTTCATTCTTCTCTAAAACCCCATTGATCATGTTGGCTTCGTATGCTTTCAGTAAAGGAACCGAATCTGTTTCAGGCATACAGGTATGTGAAAGTATCAGAAAGTTGGGTTCATCTTTATATTTATCAAATACCCGCCGCATATTGGCATTCATAATGGGGCAGATCCCCTTGCAGGTAGTAAAAAAATATTCAGCCACATAAACCTTGCCTTCCACATTGGCTTCTGTTAGCTGTTTTCCATCCTGGTTGATAAAAGAAAAATTCTGCACATTATCATTTAAAACAGGCAACAGCGATTTAGACAGGTCTTCGTCCTTGTAAACAAAATACACGAAGGTTACAATCAAAACCGAAAAAAAAACTCCTAAAAACAATAACCGCTTACCCATATCAGATCATTTTTGCAAATTTATACCGATTATGCCAGTAAATAGTCCAAAGTAGCTTTCTGTCGGTATAATACCATCTAATATTTACTGCGTAGTTCTTTGGACTACTTAATAAATAAAGATGGCATTACAAACCTTTCAAATAGGAAAATGAAGGCCAGGGTATTTTTTGCAACATTATTGCAAATATCTTACCTTCGCATTTTATGAATATTAAATTAAACTGGGATGCCCTTGGAATTGCAACATCTGTAGCCTGTGCTATTCATTGTGCTTTGCTGCCTATTTTGCTTACAACCTTACCCATTTTTGGTACCGACATCATCCATAACATATTTTTTGAATGGGGCATGATTGCTTTAGCATTTTTTGTAGGCTCTTATTCGTTATTTCATGGCTTTGTAAAACATCACCGCTCATTTAAACCTGTTTTAATTTTCAGCCTGGGTTTTGTCTTCCTGGTTTTAAAACAATTTTTTATTCAGTACGAAATTCCTTTTTTACTGATTGCTGTTGCCTTCATCATCAGTGCACATTTTTATAACTACCGGCTATGCCACCGCAGTAAGTGCTCATCTCCCCACCATAAACATTAAGAATACCGGATTATTAACTGCATATTATTATATTTATAATTCAATCTGAATAATATGAGAAATTGTCTTTTCGCTTTTATAGCTGTAGTATTCTTTAATGCTGCTGTGTTTGCACAATCTAAGCCTGCCCGTTCGGCTGGCGGGGATGAAACAACAATACGTACTTTACTGGAAGAACAGCGGCTTGCCTGGAATACCGGGGATCTTCAAACATTCATGGGCACTTACTGGCAAAGCGATTCTTTAATGTTTATTGGTAAGTCAGGAATTACCTATGGCTGGCAAAATACACTGGACAATTATAAGAAGGGTTACCCTGATACAGCAGCTATGGGCAAATTGAAATTTGATATACAGGAAGTAAAAAGATTATCGGTGATGTACTTCTTTGTTGTGGGTAAGTGGCACCTGGCCCGAAGTATAGGTGATGTGGGCGGACATTTTACGTTACTGTTTAAAAAAATAAAAAACAAATGGGTAATAGTGGCCGATCACAGCAGCTGATCATAATTTCCATTTACGTTTCAGATGAATCAGCAGCGCAATAAGGCTGATGAGGAAGAAAGCATAATAAATATAATTCGTCCAGTTGGGTTTAAGGGTATAAAAAGCATAGCCTTTATAAATGCCTATAAAAACATTGGCCATCATCCATAACAAAACAATGGCGACTGTATTTAAAATTCTTACCAGGAACTCCCTGGTATCATCTTCTATTCCCATAATTATCTCATCCCCTAAAGTGGAGCTTGAAGTTTATAAAAATAAGAAAATTAAAACTGTCATCTTTATTTGACCAGCAGTTTTCTGAAAGCTGCACTGTCGCCTTTAAAAACATTAAAGTCAACAAAAGTATCTACACCGTTTACCCTTCCTTTTTCATTGTGTTGCCAAAAAGTCCAGGTCCGTTCTATTCTTGGTTTGTCTTTTACATAATAGTGCGCTACCCATAAAGGATAATCATCAAATGCCCCATCCAGAAAATTATTGTAAAAATCAATGTTTGTGTAAATAAGTGGTTTTACTTTATAGTGTTTTTCAACCATTACCAGCCAGTCTTTTGCCCTTTGCTGAATATCCGCTGCGGAAGCTCCGTTGGTTGATTCGATATCCAGTACAGGTGGTAAATCTCCTTTTGACAGATTAACAGTTTCTATAAAATTTTCAGCCTGGGCCTTTCCGCTTTTACTGCTGATAAAAAAATGATAAGCACCCCTGGGAATTTTTGATTGTTTTGCTTTAAACCAGTTTTTGCGAAACCCATTATCAACCCTGCCTAATCCTTCTGTTGCTTTAATAAAAGCAAACCCGATTTTAATTTCTTTGTCCTGCATTTGTTTAACAGCTGTCCAGTCAATATTATTCTGGTAACGGCTTACATCAATGCCATGAATAGAATATTTAACAGGAATATCAATTCCGAATGCAGGATAACGAACAAATTTTGGGGTATCAAAATACCCGGTTATATAATAAACTGCAGATGCAATAAAAGCGAGTAATGCTAATGGTATTACAATAGATTTAAATATGCCTTTTTTTCTTTTTGCCAAAGGTTTGGGGATTGAACATTTTATAAGCAGGATAGCTGCAAATATGCATTAAAAATCATTTACATCTTATATAAAGTTTTGTGAAAAGGCAATAACAAACAAGGCAATCCGTTTTAGATTTTGCCCGTATTAATTCTGTACCCTCATTGAAAATTAAGAAAGCATGAGAATAACTCATTACCGCTTTACCAAGGTATCCAAACCAGTTTGGATACTTTTTTTTTCGCTTGCTATTAGTGGTTTTACTAAGGCAAATCCCTATACAGATACTTCCAAAAAACCAATCCTTACATCACTATCGGTAAATGATAATGCAGGATATGTTATCAGGGAATCCAATGTTGAGTTTCCTGATGTATTATCTGGTAATGAAGAAGAGGCAATGGCCTATATCGAAAAGTTTTCTGTAAACAGAAGATCTTATATAATCCGAACTTATAACCGGAGCAAAAATTATTTTCCAAAAGTGTCTGTCATTTTAAAAAAGTATGACCTGCCCCATGAATTAAAAATGTTACTGGCGCTGGAGAGCGCATTTAATGCGAATGCTGTTTCAAAGGCCGGGGCAGTAGGTTACTGGCAGTTTATGGATAATGTAGCAAGGGAATACGGATTAAAATATATTCCCCGGCAGCATATAAAGAAAAAGGCTAAAAAAACTGCAGCAAAAAAACAATTGCCCGCAAGAGATGACAGAAGAAATTTCAATAAATCTACCTATGCAGCGGCCCGCTATTTAAAGGACCGTGCCCGCAATTTAAATAACGACCTGTTGCTGATGGTTGCCAGTTATAATTGCGGTGTGGGTAATGTCTGGGATGCTATGAAGAAGACCGGAAAAGATGACCCTGATTTTTGGGATATCAAAGATTATCTGCCTGCCGAAACCAGGGCATATGTAATGAATTTTATTACGCTGAATGTGATCTTTCACAATTACGAAAAGTTTGAAAGCAACACACTTCTTTTTACGCCAATAAAGCTTAAACTGGATAACTTTGAGAATACTGTATCAGAAGCACTTGGTGAGATAGCAAACCAAAACTAGTCAGTTCATCAGTATTGTTTCTGTCAGGTATTTGTCCTGTTGTTAAAAAATGAGTAGTTCTTCATAAGTAACTTTCATTCGGCTTACCTTTGCCCAATGCCCCAATTCAATTGGAACGATAGCACAAATTTATTGAGCAAACTCAGCTTTCGCCGTTTTACAAATGGAGTTAAAGTGTTGAGTAGTTTTTATCTCAGCCGTCTATTAAATAAGCCCGTTCAATGGGGGTACCCGGTTTCGGTTTCTTTTGAACCTACCACCAGTTGTAACCTGCGCTGTCCCGAATGTCCGAGTGGTTTGCGGCAATTCTCCCGGCCGACAGGTATGCTGCAGAATGATTTTTTTACCAGGACCATTGATGAGATCCATAAAGAATTATTATACCTTATTTTTTATTTCCAGGGTGAGCCTTATTTGAATCCTGATTTTTTGAAAATGGTAAAATATGCCAGCGATAAGAAAATATATACGGCAACATCAACCAATGCACATTATTTAAATGATGAAGCGGCTAAGAAAACTGTTGAAAGCGGGCTGGATCGATTGATCATTTCCATTGACGGTACCACACAGGAAGTTTACCAGCAATACCGTGTGGGGGGTAATCTTGAAAAAGTTTTGGAAGGGGCAAAAAATATCATGAAATGGAAAAAAGAATTGAAAAGTAAAACACCTTTTGTATTCTTCCAGTTTTTGGTAGTCAAACCAAATGAGCACCAGATTGAAGATATCAAGCGACTGGCAAAAGAAGTGGGTGTTGATGAAGTGCGTTTTAAAACAGCACAGGTTTACGAATACGAAACCGACCCAAACAGCCTGATCCCTGCTAATGATAAATACAGCCGCTATAAAAGAAATGCCGATGGTTCTTACACGGCAAAAAACAAATTAGCCAACCGTTGCTGGAAACTGCAACATGCCAATGTAATTACATGGGATGGGTTGGTAGTACCCTGTTGTTTTGATAAAGATGCAATCCATCAGCTGGGGAATTTAAAAACACAAAGTTTTAAGGATATCTGGCATAATGATAATTACAAACAGTTCAGGAATGAACTGATGAAAAGCCGGAAAAATATTGACATCTGTGCCAATTGCAGTGAAGGTGTTTCTGTATGGAAAGATTAATTTTAACCCTTTGTTTATTTGCTATTAACTAATTTTAACCCATGCCGGAAATTTTCAACAATCGCTTAAGGCAATTGATATTACTGCTGCTGATAGTGCTGCTGGCTTTATTGCTGATAAACCAGCTGTTTGTTTTTCTGCCAGGCTTCCTGGGTGCCATCACTTTGTATATATTGCTGAGAGGAACATTTTTTTACCTGACGATTAAAAAGCGCCGGAGAAAAACAATCACAGCCCTGCTATTTATTTTCAGCAGCCTTATCGTGATTGCGTTGCCGGTATATTTTTCTATTCAGCTTATATCGTCAAAATTATCTGTTATTTTAAGCAACCCGGCTGCACTGATAACAGATGCAAAAATAGTAGGTGAAAAAATATACACACTCACCGGGTTTCAGTTGCTGAGCGAAGAAAACATAGTTAATTTTCAGAAGCAGGCAGCCAATATTATACCTTCCATATTGAATAGCTCAGCAGCCATTCTCAGTAATTTTGCCATCATGTTTTTTCTTCTGTATTTTTTGCTGATGAACGGCAGGAAGACAGAAAAATTCCTGGACAGGTATATTCCCTTAAAAGAAGAAAACATAGACCTGCTTGGGTTTGAAACCATAAGTATGATACGGGCAAATGCAATAGGAATACCTGTTTTGGCCATTATACAGGGAATTGTTGCCACTATTGGTTACCGGATATTTGGCGTGGAGGATTATGCTTTATGGGGGTTTTTAACCGGCGTTTTTTCCATGGTGCCCATAGTTGGTACGGCAGTGATTTGGGTTCCTTTAACCGCCTATTTCTTTGCAGTTGATAAAACCGGAAATGCAATCGGGTTATTGATATATGCCCTTGTGCTGATCACAAATATTGATTACGTGGTGAGGCTGACCCTGTTAAAGAAATTTATGGATGTTCATCCGCTTATCACCGTATTTGGTGTTATAGTAGGAATAGGATTGTTTGGTTTTTGGGGCGTTATCTTCGGGCCTTTGCTGATTAGCTATTTTATTATTTTAGTTAAGATATACATGAATGAATTTGGCAAACCTGCGGGATACAGAAAAAAATCTTTAACAGCTTAAGGTTGCCTGTTTAATTAACGCTTTATGAGTTTAGAAAAAGATATCAACCAGGAAAAATTCAGAAATGAATATCAAAAAGGGATCATCAACCTTATTTATACTTACAACTGGATGAATGAAAAGATGAAAAAAGTTTTTGATAAAGAAGAGATAACCGGGCAACAGTATAACATACTTCGTATTTTAAGGGGCGCCGGCAAGCCAATCTCTACATTACAGATACGGGAACGTATGCTGGACAAGATGAGTGATACCAGCCGGATTGTAGACAGGCTTGTTTTAAAAGGACTGGCAAAAAAAAATGTTTGTAAAAATGATAAGCGCCTTGTGGATGTAAGCATCAGCCCTAAAGCGCAAAAATTGCTGGAGAAAATCGACCAGCATGATAAAGAAATGGATGCTATTTTTGGCAGCCTGTCAGATACAGAAGCTAAAACATTAAATAAATTACTGGACAAGATCCGCCAGTCAAATTAATCAATAACTATTCATGAAATTTTTCTTTTCTTCCTTACTTGTTATTACCTGTTTCCTTTTACCGGCACTTACCTGGGCACAAAACAGATCCGAATTTCGTGGCGTTTGGGTAGCAACTGTTGATAATATTGACTGGCCAACAAGGGGCAATTTTGATTCTGAACTTCAAAAAGCCGAGTTTATCAAACTGCTCGATATGCATCAGCGTAATGGCATGAATGCCATGATCGTGCAGATCCGCCCTGTTACAGATGCCTTTTATCCTTCGCAATACGAACCCTGGAGTGAGTTTCTTACAGGGACACAGGGCAAGCCACCTATGCCTTATTATGATCCGCTGGAGTTTATGATTGCCGAAACACATAAAAGAGGCATGGAGTTTCATGCCTGGATGAATCCTTACCGTGCGGTATTTAATATCGGAAGATCATCTATTGCGGCAAACCATATCACTCGTATTCACCCAGAGTGGTTTTTAACCTACGGTGATAAAAGATATTTTGACCCGGGTAATAAAGAAGCACAGCAGTATTTAACCAATGTGGTAAAAGATGTGGTAAGCCGCTATGCAGTTGATGCCATACATTTTGATGATTATTTTTATCCCTATAAAATTCCGGGTAAAGAATTTCCGGATAATAAGACTTACCGGGAATATGGAAATGGTATGAGTAAGGATGACTGGAGAAGAAGCAATACAGATTCAATCATCAGTATGCTGAGCGCAGTCATAAAAAAAGAAAACCCAAGATGCCAGTTTGGGATAAGCCCTTTTGGTGTGTGGCGTAATGAAGATAAGGACCCCGTTAATGGCAGTAAAACCAATGGCGCTCAAACAAACTACGATGATCTCTACGCCGATATTTTATTATGGCTGAGAAAAGGCTGGATTGATTATGTGGCTCCGCAACTGTATTGGGAGTTTGGCCACAAGATAGCACCATATGAAGTTTTACTTGACTGGTGGAGCAAACATACTTACGGCAAAAACTGTTATATAGGGCTTGGTATTTACCGGGCAAACAGTAATGCAGCCTGGAAAGATATTACCCAATTGCCCCGCATGATAGAATCGCTGCGCAGTACACCCAATATACAGGGAATGGTTTTTTTCAGCAGCAAAACCTTTGATAAAAATCAAAATGGCTGGAGTGACTCTTTGCGGTTGAATTATTTTAAAGAACCGGCAAAAACACCGGAAATGAACTGGATAAAATAATTTTCTGTACCGTCTTTAATAAGAATGGTCTGGTCATGAGTCATTGACTCACCCAATGATTTTAATTACTTTTGCACTATAAAACTTATACACTATGCCCGGTTTTGAATTTTTTGGCCCCGAAGAAAGAAAACATGTTAATGATGTACTGGAAACAGGCATTTTAATGCGCTACGGTTTTGATGGCCCACGTAAAGGAATATGGAAAGCCAAAGAACTGGAAGAAGCTATTTGTGAAACCTTTGGTTGTAAATATGCACAACTGGTGAGCAGTGGTACTGCTGCACTTACAACAGCCATGAGTGCCCTAGGCATTGGTTATGGCGATGAAGTGATCCTGCCTGCTTTTACTTTTGTTGCAAGTTTTGAAGCCGTGTTAAGTGTTGGTGCCGTGCCTGTTTTTGTTGATGTGGATGATACCTTGACTTTAGATCCGCAGGCTGTGCGTAATGCTATCACTCCAAAAACAAAATGCATCATGCCCGTACACATGTGCGGCAGCATGGCCGATATGGATGCACTGCAGGCAATATGTAAAGAACATAATTTAATATTGCTTGAAGATGCCTGCCAAAGCATTGGCGCAACATACAAAGGGAAAAAACTGGGCACTATCGGCGATGCCGGAACTTTCAGTTTCGATTACGTAAAAACCATTACCTGCGCCGAAGGCGGTGCGGTAATGACCAACCGTGAAGATGTGTACATCAACAGCGATGGTTACAGCGATCATGGCCACGATCATAAAGGAGTTGACCGTGGTGCCGATCTTCATCCATTCATTGGCTATAATTTCCGCATAAGCGAATTGCATGCTGCAGTTGGTTTGGCACAGATAAAAAAACTGGACAATTTCTTAGCCATCCAGAAAAAAAATCATACCGCATTAAAACATGCGCTTGCTGCAATACCTGAAGTTTCTTTCAGAAGAATACCAGATGAAAGTGGCGATAGTTGTACATTCCTGAGCTGGTTCCTGCCTACAGAAGAAGCCACAAAGGCTGTTGTGGCAGAATTAAAGACACAAAATATTTTAGCGGGTAATTTTTACTGGTTTGTAAACAACTGGCATTATATCAGCAAATGGGATCATCTTAAAACCTCTGCAACACTTAACGGATTGCATCCCGAATTAAAGGCTGCAGTAATGCATCATGCAGCAAAAAATTTTAGTGCCAGCGATGCTATCATGAGTCGTTGTATTTCTACAGCCATTGGTTTAATATGGAGTGATGAGCAACTGCAAACAAAATGCGAACAAATGGTTGCTGTGATTAAGAAAGTATTAAGTGAGCAGAAAGCACTGGTATAATGAAATTATATAAATATCTCTTATTTTGTCTGAGTTTGCTTTCTTGCCAACCAGGTTCAGAAAATAAAACTGATTTATCGAAAGAATTTGTAGATGCCCTTAATGCTAATGACACGGCTTTAGCAAAAAAAATAGCACAAAGAGAACTTGATAAAACCAGGGTCGCTATTACAGATTCTTCTTTTGCGGCATTAATTGATGCAAATTTACTTCTTCAGTCTCTTGGGTTTAATATACAAAAGATAAAAGTTGAAAATCCATTGATGAAAATTCCGGATAGTTTGTTTTTAAGCAGAGAATCGGGTTATAAATTACATTCCTCTATTATCAAAGTGTATAATTTAGTTTTACAAAAAGCCCATGATAGAAAAGATAAAGAATATTTTTCGGGCATAACGATGCTTCCTGCTGAACAATGGATTAACATAAACTTTTATAATAAAACAATAAAAGAGCTAATGATTTCTAATCTCTCAATTCAGAAAGATTTAGCTATTGCAAGTGCAATCATTAATAATGTTGATTCCAGGTCAATAAGAGAACAAACTGAAAAATCATACCTTGAAAATGTAAAAAATATTACTGGGGAAAGATGACCTTTAATCCGGCTTCACTATGTTTGGCTTTCCTTCCATCCAGTCGCAATACTGAACACTTCCTAGTCTAAACTTCAATGGAATCTTTGTTGCCTTCTCAAACTGTAGTTCCTTTTTACAAAAGAATCCAAAACTTTGGGTATAATAATTTGCGTTTATAACAGAAACAGGGTTTAAAATAACCCCCGGATAATTATGGAATATTGGTATAACAGAAGACACACTACTCTTTTTATGGAAAAAAGTACTTACCGTATAATTTGCACTTACCTGAAATGAAGATTTTGTATGAAATAAATCTGTATCCGGCAACGTTTTTTCATAAGTATTCTGGCAAAAAGCTCCGCTTACCACAAAAATCATGCTGAAAATTAAAAAATTAGCTTTTTTATACACTTTTACAGGTCGTTTGTCTGTAAATTTACGACGTTATACCATAATCAGATTGATTTTTAATAATAACTAACGATTACCCTTTAGAACAATATGGCTTTAAGTCAGGGATTATATCATAAGCAGTTACAAAAATTATCGCCCCAGCAAATTCAGTTAATGAAATTGCTGCAGGTGCCAACAGCGCAATTGGAACAACGCATTAAAGAAGAGATTGAGGAAAACCCGGCCCTTGAGGAAACAGAGGATGGGATGGAGAATGAATATGACGAAGTAAACGATGAGTTTTCGGATAACGAAACAGATGATACCGAAATGGACGGGAGTGCTGATGATTACGATAATATTGACATCAGTGAATATGTAAGGGAGGGAGATGATGAAGTGGGGGACTATAAACTAAAAGACAGCAATTACCCCGAAATAGATGAGAACCGTGTTATTCCTATTAAAGTGGAAAGAGGGTTTAACGAATTAATGCTGGAACAATTAGGCATGCTGACCCTGAGCGATCATCAAAAAAAGATAGCCGAACAGATAATCGGGAATTTAGATGATGACGGATATTTAAGGCGTGAGATAACAGCCATTGCAGATGACCTTGCTTTCAGGCAGAATATTGAAACCAATGCCGGAGAAATAAGTGAACTGGTTTTACAGATCCAGCAGTTTGACCCCCCTGGAATTGCTGCCCGTAACCTGCAGGAATGCCTGATACTGCAGCTTGAAAGAAAGCTGGATACAGGCAAGCATGTGGAAATGGCCATAAAGGTTCTTGAAAAATACTTTGAAGAGTTTACCAAAAAGCATTACGAAAAAATTCAGCGGGGCTTAAATTTAACGGATGACCAGCTGAGAGAAGTGATCAGCCAGATCATTAAATTAAATCCAAAACCAGCGGGCGTAGTGGGGGATACAAATAAAGCAGAGAGTTATGTTGTGCCCGATTTTTTTATTTACAATAATGCCGGGAAGCTTGAATTGACATTGAATAATAAAAATGCGCCCGATCTCCGGATCAGCGAAGGGTACCGGGATATGCTTAAGGAATATGACCGGGGAAGCAAAAAAGATAAGCGGCAAAAAGAAGCAGTCATATTTATCAAGCAAAAAATTGATGCTGCCAAGTGGTTTATTGATGCCATCAAGCAAAGGCATAATACCCTGCTGAATACCATGGAAGCCATCATGAATTACCAGCATGACTTTTTTATTTCGGGAGATGAGACTGACCTGCGGCCAATGATCTTAAAATATATTGCAGAAGCCACCAATCTTGATATATCTACTGTAAGCCGGGTTGCCAACAGTAAGTTTGTACAAACAGAATTCGGAACTTACCGGCTTAAATTTTTCTTTAGTGAAAGTTTACAAACAGATAGCGGCGAGGAAGTGAGTACCAGGGAGGTTAAAAAAATTCTGAGCGATATTATTGAAGCAGAAAGTAAAAAGCATCCGCACAGCGATGAAAAACTAACAAACTTATTACAGGAAAAAGGATATAATATTGCAAGGCGAACCGTTGCCAAATACAGGGAACAATTGAATATTTCCGTTGCCCGGTTAAGAAAAGAATTATGACAGAAGCAAATTATACCCCGCAAACATTAGCTTATGCATCTGAACAGCCAAAAGCCTTAAAGTTTTTTGCGCATGTATTCTCTTTTGTATTCCACCCTTTGTTTATTCCGTTTTATGTAATTTCTTTTTTAATATATTACCATCCTTTTTATTTTACCGGTTTCAGCGATTATGCAAAATTAAAACTGCTATTAGCTACTGTATTAAACACCGTTTTTTTTCCTGCATTCGCTGTTTTACTGATGAAAGGGCTTGGCTTTATTAAATCTGTTTTTTTGCATACACAGCAGGACAGGATTGGTCCCTACCTCTCCAGCATGATCTTTTATTTCTGGATGGCAAGGATATGCTTTAAGTTCGAACCGCAGCTTTCTCCTGTACTGGCGGCCTTTATGACGGGTATTTTTCTTACCACTTCCATAGCGCTTATCATTAATATTTTTTATAAAATAAGTATGCACGCCATTGGCTGTGGCGGGTTAGTTGGTATTTTTTTAATAATCATGAACAGCAACAGCATGTTGATGACCTGGCCATTGTGTATTGCTGTTTTAATAACAGGCATAGTCTGTACTTCACGCTTGCTGATCAGTAATCATTCTCAAAAAGAAATTTATTCAGGACTGCTGGTTGGCCTGCTTTGCCAGTTTGCTGCGGCTGTAGTCATCATATAAAAGCGAAGAGGCCCTGCATTGAAGCAGAGCCCTTCATCTCCTGTTGTGCCTAACAATAAAACTTTAAAACTGTAGAGGAAATATAGTTTTATCCATTAAGTATTTTTGACTGGTTGCTGTATTTTTTTGATGGATAATAAAAAAACATGCAGCTCCCGTCTTTTATAACTTCAATTATTTCTTTGTTTAATGATAATGGTACCGCAGGGCATCCGTAACTTCTGCCGAGGTAACCGTTCTTTTCGATAAAATCAGCACTTACATAATCAGCCCCGTGCAAAACGATTGCCCGGTTATATGCTTTATCATTGATACCGCTTTCACATCCTTTTAATCTTAATGAATATCCGTTTCCGCCTTTATATGTATTTAAGGTGATGTAAAATCCAAGGCTGGTTTTATAAGATGATGCTTTATTGGAAAATTGGCTGGCGTAATTATGTCCGGAATTCCGGCCATGTGCTACCAATGAATTAAACAGGATTTTACCGGTAATCATATCCAGTACAAACAACCTTTTTTCTGACGAAGGTTTACTGTAATCTATAATAGTAAGCACACTATCTTTTTTTAATAATTTTTTCTTGTCAAGTTTTGCAAAGCCCTGCTGTGCCATTTCAAAGGCGGCCAATGATAATCCTGATGAACCTAAATTCCAGGCGTTAAATAATTCAGCAGCATTTAAAATAGTTTTTTTGATAACCACATTTGGGAATGATGATATCCGGGGACCTTTTAAGTCTTCCTTTTTAAGATCGGAGGAGGAGCTGTTTGCCAATAACAATACCATCGGCATCATTGCAAACGCATAACGGATTATTTTCATTCAGGTGGTTTTTCGGATTGATTCAATGGTTAGTAGAATCGTTTGTATAAATCGTTTTTACAAACCGATTTATTGTGTACAAAATCAAAACAACATAGATATATTTTATTTGTATGCTCTGAAAAGTAGAACTACTTCGCAAGTTTACTTTATTGTTAAAAAACAACGGGTAAAAATGCCTTTATTAATCAATTCACAAGACTACGGAGCATTAGTTGTAATTCATTTTATATATGGCTTTATAAATCTTTATCTTTGCTTTTTAATGAAAAATGTGATGAATATTAAAATGTTTTTTAACCTGCTGGTTTTATTTTCTGTATTTTCTGTAAATGGTAATTCACAAAAAGCAGGTTTCGATAAATCAGCATTTTATAGTGCCATGGCTTCTGATAAACTGGAAACAATAAATGAACAGTTAAGCATTATAAAGTCTGCTTCTGTTAATGAAAAAGAGGCCTATGAGGGAGCTTTGCTGATGAAGAAAGCAGGCCTGGTTAGTAAGGCAAAAGAAAAACTAAGTCTTTTTAAAGCCGGGCGTTTAAAACTGGAAGCGGCTATTAAAAAAGATAATACCAATACCGAATTTGTTTTTCTTCGCCTGATTATTCAGGAGCATGCTCCTAAAATGGTTAAGTATAACAGCGATATTGAAAGTGACAGTCTGCAGATCCGTACCAATTATAAAAGTCTTTCATCCGTTGTGCAACAGGCAATCAGTGATTACAGTAAAAAATCAAAAGTTTTAAAAACACTCCAGCCTTAACTTTGCATTAATGGGTAAGAAGATTCTTGTTATTTATTATACGCAGTCGGGGCAACTGGAAGATATACTCAATAATTTTACAGCACCACTTACGGAAGCAGGTAATACCGTTGAAAAAGTACGTATTCATGTTGCAAAAGATTATCCCTTTCCCTGGAATGGTAAAGCTTTTTTTAGTGTAATGCCTGATTGTGTACTAAGCGTGCCAACAGAGCTAAAGCCTTTTCAGCTTAAAGAAAACAAATACGATCTGATCATAATCGGTTACCAGGCCTGGTTTTTATCGCCATCCATTCCGGTAAATTCTATTTTACAAAATCCAGCATTTAAAGCAGTTTTAAAAAATACGCCAGTTATAACCATTACCGGTGCCAGGAATATGTGGATCAGCGCCATGCAACGTATCAAAAAAATATTGAAAGATTCTGAAGCTAACCTGGCTGGCAGTATTGCATTGGTTGATAAGCACCACAATTTCGTGAGCTTTATCACCATTTTTTACTGGATGTTTAAAGCAAAAAAAGATCGCTGGCTGGGGATCTTTCCCAAGCCCGGCGTTTCAGATGCCGATATATTAAATACCAGCCAATACGGAATAACGGTACAAAAACATCTTGCTGCTGAAAGCTGGGAGGCTTTACAGGATGAACTGATTCAACAAAAAGCCATTGAAGTAAAATATAACTTAATGTTTATCGAGTCCAAAGCAAGCAAGATATTTGCGATATGGGCAAACATTATTGTAAAGAAGAAAAAAAGAGGGCCCTGGCTTGTTGCATTCAAATATTATCTTTTAATTGCACTGTTTATAGCTGCCCCGATAATACTAACTGTAGATGCCATCTTCTTCAAACCTTTTTTATCGGGTCGTATTAAAAAGCAAAAACAACTTTATTCAGGCGTAAATTAATTATAGTACAGATGAGTTTTAACGAGGTTTACATTACAAACACTTCTTCTTTTTTTCCAAATGATCCGGTTAGTAACGATGAAATGGAAGAATACCTGGGATATATCAATGATACACCTTCCAGGTCGAAAGCCATAGTGCTGCGGAATAATGGTATAAAACGCAGGTTTTATGCGCTTACAAAAGAAGGCGCAGCAACCCATACCAATGCGCAAATGACAGCACTGGCTGTAAAAAGGCTGTTTAAAAATAATCCTGAAGAAATTAAAAATATAGAACTGTTAAGCACGGGAACATCAACACCCGATCAGATGATGCCTTCGCATGCTGCAATGGTGCATGGCTGGCTGCCCGAAACAAATCCTGTTGAAGTGGTTTCTCCGTCAGGTGTATGCTGTGCCGGTATGCATGCATTTAAATATGCCTACCTGGCAACCAAGGCTGGTGATGTGCATGATTCTGTAGCAACAGGTTCGGAGCGTTTTTCAGTTTCTTTGTTATCAGCCAATTTTGAAGACGAAGCAAAAAGATTAAAAGCACTTGTTGATGATCCTTATATAGGTTTTGAAAAAGAATTCTTAAGGTGGATGTTATCTGATGGCGCTGCTGCCTTTCATATCTCAAATAAAAAAAATGAAAACGGCATCAGCCTAAAGGTAGAATGGATGGAAGGATTCTCTTATGCTAATGAACTGGAAGCCTGTATGTACCAGGGAAGTGAAAAATTAAAAGACGGTACTTTAAAGGGTTACCAGGATTACAGCCCTGAAGAATTAACAGCACAGTCAATACTCAGTATTAAACAGGATGTAAAACTGTTAAGTAAAAACATTGTTTTGTATGGCGGATACGGCGTATCGGCATCGCTGAAAAAACATGGGGTTAAGTCTGAAGAGATTGATTATTTTCTGCCGCACATGTCCAGTGAATTTTTTAAGGATAAGATTTACCAGCAACTGATTGCCAATGAAACAGGCATCATGTACGATAAATGGTTTGTAAATCTCAGCCAGGTTGGTAATGTTGGCGCAGCTTCAGTTTATTTTATGGTAGATGAATTATTTCACAGTGGGAAACTTAAAAAAGGCGATAAGATTTTCTTACTGGTGCCGGAAAGCGCAAGATTTTCTTATATGTACTGCTTGCTTACTGTTTGCTGACAAAGGAAAGCCATTAGCTGTTAGCCTTTAGCTAATAGTTAATAACCAAAAGCTTTTTCAAATGAAAAAAGAAGAAATTCCCCAGGATGACGGCGCACTCAACAAGCTTACCAAAGAAGTGGTGTATGCAGTTGATAAAGACGGCCACTATACTACTGAATTAAGTACCGGTTGGGATGTGAAGTCAACCGCTCTTGATGTTGCGTGGGATGATATAGTTCAACGGATTGAAAATGCCCGCCAGAAAGTTTTGAGAAATGAAGCCAGCCCCATTTTATATTTTATTGAACTGCGGTTGATGGATATTGGTATTGTATCAGCCTATACAGGTTTCTGGAAATGGACCATTAAGCAGCATTTGAAACCTTCAGTCTTTAAAAAATTACCTGATAAAAAATTACAGCAATACGCCGATGCATTTAATGTAAGTGTGGAGGAATTAAAAACCATGAACGTGCATGAAGACTGAATTTAAACACCTGCAGGCAGCACATTGCGAAAACGGCGTTACTACAAATTTATTAAGAAGCGTTGGCGTTGATAAACTGACCGAGCCACTGGCTTTTGGTATCGGCAGCGGTTTATTCTTTGTTTATATTCCATTATTGAAAATAAATAAAGGCCCGGCCATTGCCTTTAGAACCATGCCCGGCCTTATTTTCAAACGTACCTGTAAATCATTAAATATACCCGTTGTAAGAAAAAAATTCAGCAGCAAGGAAGCAGCTGCAAAATTTTTAGATGACTGCTTGCAATCAGGACAGCCGGTTGGTTGCCAGGTAGGTGTTTACTACCTCAGTTATTTTCCCAAAGAATACCGCTTTCATTTTAATGCACATAATTTAATTGTGTATGGCAGCGAAGGAGATAATTATCTCATCAGCGATCCGGTAATGGAAGATGTAACAACGCTTACAAAATATGAACTGGAAAGGGTTCGTTTTGCAAAAGGCGCACTGGCACCCAAAGGACAAATTTATTATCCGGTTTCGCAGGTAAACGTAACTGATGATCAGATCCGCAAAGCCATCAAGACAGGTATCAAAAGAAATGTGAGGGATATGATCGGCATACCCGGCCCCATTGCCGGCGTTAACGGAATTTCATTTACCGGCAAGAAAATAAAAAAATGGAAAGATAAACTGGGTCAGAAAACTGCAGGTCTGTATTTAGCGCAACTGGTGCGTATGCAGGAAGAGATAGGAACCGGGGGTGGCGGCTTTCGTTATATATATGGTGCTTTCTTGCAGGAGGCGTATGCTTATCATCCAATTGACGCATTACCGGAGATATCAAAAATGTTTACACAGAGTGGTGATATGTGGCGTACTGCTGCCGTACAGGCCGCCGGAATCTATAAAGGCCGCATTGGCAGCCAGGCCGATTTTAATGTGATGGGAGATTATTTGCTGGAGATTGCAGAGATTGAGAAAAAAGCATTTCAGGCACTGAGTAAAATAAAATGGAATACATGAGCAATGCGGCAGTAAGCATATATAATTTAGGATTTACTTATCCAGGGCAACCTGTTTCCTGCTTCAGCAATTTAAATTTGAAGGTGCAGGAAGGAGAACGTTTTGGTTTATTTGGCCCCAATGGAGCAGGTAAAACCACTTTAATGAACTGTATGACCGGTTTACTAAAATTCCAGGAAGGGAATATTCAGTTACTGGGGCATGAAATTGCACATCATAAAAAATCTATCAACAGACTTTTTGGTTTTGTACCGCAGGATTTTTCTTTTTACCAGGAACTGAGCCCGACAGAGAACCTGGCTTTTTTTGGTGCCTGGTCAGGTTTAAATAAAACTGAAATAAAAATTAAAACAGAAGAGTTGCTGGAAGTGCTTGGGCTGGCAGATGTGCATAATAAAAAAGTAGAACAGTTTTCCGGTGGCATGAAACGCAGGGTAAATCTCGCTATCGGCGTAATGCATGATCCCCGTATTTTATTTTTGGATGAACCCACTGTTGGGGTGGATGTACATACCAGGCATGCCATTATCAACTATCTTAAAAAGTTAAATGAGAACGGAACCACATTAATATACACATCACACCAGCTAAGTGAAGCAGAAGAACTTTGTAACAAAGTGGCATTGATAGATGATGGAAAAATTATTGCACACGATATGTTGCAACAACTGAAACAGGATCATAAAGAAGACGGCCTGGAAGGCCTGTTCCTTAATTTAACCGGTAAATCGTTCAGGGATTCGTAATGTTTAAACTCCGGAGCACCATATTAAAAGATATCCGCATTTTAACCCGTGATAAACTCGGGTTGATCTTCATGTTTGTGATGCCGATCGTACTCGCTATTGTAATTACGGCTGTGCAAAACAGTACGTTTGAAATGCTGAATACCAATACCGTGCCGATGTTGCTTTGTAACCGAGATACCGGCGAAGCCGGCAAACAAATGGAAATGGCGATTACCAAAGTGGGGATGTTCGATTTAAAACAGGTAATGCCAAACGTAACCGATAAAGAAATTGCTGAAAGGATGCATGCAAAAGATGCTGTTATCGCCATCATCATCCCTGCGGACTTTACACAAAAAATAAAACTGAAAGCCGGTCAAACTGCAAAAAAGGCTTTGAAGAATTTCGGGATGCAGACAGATAGTTTACTATCAACAGACAGCAGCAATATTCAGCCCATCACTTTATTGTATCACCCTGTATTACAGGAATCATTCCGTCATTCCATACAAGGGGCATTAAAAAGCTCTTTGCAGATGGTGCAGAACAAGGAAGTTTTAAAAAGCCTGTATTTTTCTTTGAATGAATCAGCATTGCCCGATTCGCTTGAAAATGATCTGATGAATAATCAAATTGCGATCAATGAAATTCCAATATCAAGGGATGGCAGCAGAAATATACCTAATGCGTCTCAACACAATGTACCAGCCTGGACGGTTTTCGCTATGTTCTTCATTGTGATTTCTTTGGGAGGCAGCGTGGTAAGGGAAAAACTGAACGGAAGTTTTGTAAGGCTGAAAACACTGCCAACCAATTACCTGGTTTCATTAATATCCAAGCAACTCACTTATTTATTTGTAACCGTTGTTCAGGCAGCTGTTGTTTTTTCAATCGGTATCTGGTTGTTTCCTTCGATGGGATTGCCTAAATTAAATTTACCTGCAGATATAACCGGTGTTGTAATTGTAACATTGATCTGTGGCTGGTGTGCAGTAAGCTATGCAATTATGGTTGGCGTTTTTGCAAAAACACAGGAACAGGCTAATGGTATTGGGGCTGTATCTATCGTATTAATGGCTGCAGTAGGAGGTTTGCTGGTTCCCGGTTTTGCCATGCCAGAATCATTTCAGTTTGTGATGAAACTGTCGCCATTGCATTGGTGCCTTGAAGCTTATTATGGATTATTCCTGGAAGGAGGAAAACTAAAAGATGTAGTCTTAAATATTTTACCTTTACTGGGCATTACCTTCGTAATACAATTAATAACACTTTACGGGTTAAAAAGAAAAAACCTGATTTGAAAAAGATAACATGGAAACAGCAGAACTAAAACTACAGCTCAAGAAACAAATTGTAGAATTCCTGAACCTGATGCAGGTGAAGCCGGAAGAGATAAAGGATGATGAACCGCTTTTTGGTGAAGGGCTTGGCCTTGATTCTATAGATTCAATTGAACTGATCGTTTTGCTGGGCCGGGAATACGGCATCAATATCCAGGATCCCAAAGAGGGCCGCAAAATTTTGGTTGATATTAATACCATGGTTGCTTATATTGAGCAGCACCGCACAAAATAAAATCTTTTCTTTGAGCAGGATTTTCATAACCGGCATGGGCGTTATCAGTGCTATAGGAAATTCTGTAGCAGAAAATCATCATGCACTTAAAGAAGGGAAATGCGGAATAAAAAAAAACCTGGATCTCTTTCCAACAAAATATGCTGAAATATTACCCTTTGGCCAGGTACAGATAAGTACAAATGATCTCCACAATAAATTAAAAATTACAGAAACCGGCGTAACCCGTACAAGCATGCTGGCACTTCATGCATTTAATGAAGCTATTGCAGATGCCGGGCTTTCTGATGCCGCTATCAGTTCTTCAGATACTGCATTAATAGGTGCCAGCACTGTTGGCGGTATGTGTTTAACAGATGAGTTTTATGCCGATGCTAATAAAAATGAAGAGGGCTCTGATTATACTCAATCTTATGACTGTGCATCGGTCTTTTTGTTTTTGCAGAAGCATTATAAAATGAGTGGCATCATAAATACCATTAACACAGCCTGTTCCTCATCAGCTAATGCCATTATGTATGGCACTATGCTTATAAAAAATGGTTTAGCAAAAAGAGCAATTGTTGGCGGCGCTGACAGCCTGGCAAAATTTACCATCAATGGATTTAATGCATTACATATTCTATCTCCGGAAAACTGTACACCTTTTGATAAAAACAGGAAAGGATTGAATCTTGGAGAAGGCGCCGCTTTCCTGGTATTGGAAAAAGAAGAGGATATTACAGGTAAAAATATTTATGCTGAGCTAAAAGGTTACTGCAATGCAAATGATGCATATCACCCATCCTCTTTATCTGAACAGGCCGATGGCCCTTTTTTATCCATGCAGGGTGCTTTACAATCGGCAAAACTTGCTGCTGATAAAATTGATTTCATAAATGCACATGGTACCGGAACCGAAAATAATGATGAGGTGGAAAGCAAAGCCATGATTCGTTTGTTTGATAAACCGCCCCCATTTGCCTCCAGCAAAGGAAATATCGGTCATACGCTCGGCGCTGCAGGTGCTGTTGAAGCGGTGTACAGTATTTTAAGTTTGCTTCACCAGGAAGTTTATGCTAATCTTAATTTTAAACAAACTATTTCTTCGACAGGATTAACACCTGTTCATTCATATAAAAAAGTACCACTTCAACATATCATGTGTAATTCATTTGGTTTTGGGGGCAATTGTTCATCATTGATATTTTCAAAAGTCTGAGTTCATGTTGTATATCCACCAGTCATATTGTATAGCTGCACAGCAGAATGTTTTAGACGACGATATTAATACACTTAAAGATGCAGTTGATAAAAAATTATTTGCAACAGAACCTGCTTATGAAGGCATTCCTCCCGGTGCTATACGCAGAATGGGCAAGGCGATCAGAATGGGAGTGGGCGCAGCACTACCGCTTTGTAAAGAAACAACTGCACTAAACGGTATAATCATCGGCTCTGCAAACGGGGGAATGGAAGATTGTATAAAATTTTTAAACCAGATCGTACAATACGAAGAAGGCCTGCTTGCGCCAGGAAATTTTGTACAAAGCACCAGCAATGCTATTGCCGGGCAACTGGGTTTAATAACTGCTAATAAAGGATATAACATTACGCATGTTCACCTGGGACTTGCTTTTGAAAATGCATTACTGGATGCCATGATGCAGCTTAATGAAAATCCCGATAAAGGTTATTTGCTGGGCGGTGTTGATGAAATTTCCTCTTTTAATTATAATATTGAAGACTTAGCCGGTACTTATAAAAAAGAATCTGTCTCTCTGAAACAATTGTATGAAACAGATAGTCCGGGTTGTGTTGCAGGGGAAGGTGCCACAATGTTTGTTGTAAATAAAAATGAAGTAAACGCAATTGCAAAGGTTGAAGCTGTTTATACATTGCATAGTAAGGATGCTGAAGAAGTCAGCAATAAATTAAAGGAATTTTTGTCAAACCATTTGGATGAACTAAAGAAGATTGATCTGTTTCTTTCAGGTGAAAATGGCGATAACCGGACCTTAAAATTTTATACCGCTTGTGAAGCTCTATTAGATTCACATACTGCCATTGCACGTTTTAAACACTTGTGCGGCGAATACCCAACGGCTGCTGCTTTTGGATTATGGCTGAGTTGTCAGCTCCTGCAGACACAGGAGATTCCTACCCACATGCTTAAGAACAAACCTGTAAAAAGACCTTTCAGGAAAATATTGATGTATAATAATTTTAAAGGAAACCAGCATAGCTTTATACTGGTATCTATAGTTTGAGTTATATTTATTCGGTAAACCTTTAAACAAAAAAAATGAGTTCACCTGTAGTCATTTCAGGGATTATAATAGCTGGTATACTGTTATATTTTTTCTGGAAAAGAATAGTTAACAAAAAACCCGAACCAGATACCGATACTACAAGACCATCTGAAAATTTAATTCCCCGTAAACCGGAAAAAAATGATAAACTCATAATTGTTGAAGATATTGATCAGGCAGATTTACAAAAAGTGCTGACAGGCTTCTGCAATATGTATAACAAAGAAAATTATCAGGTATTGCCAAGATTAACGGCATTGAATGGAAAGCAATTTGCGATAAGTTTTCCCTTTGATATAGATTTTGAGATATATTGTTATTTAATCAATTACCTGGCTTATCCCATGGAAATAGAAAGGATTGCAGGTGTTACAGCCTGGGCAACTACCAAAAATACAGACAGCTGGATTGCAGAAAAAATAGCTGGCAAAAAAACGATGCTCTTTATTCCTGTAGATGATACTGAGCATGATAATGTTTACTTAACCACAATTGATAATACTGGGTATAGACTTGGATTTGGGTTGGGCGATCAAAAACTATTGACAGATGGGCCTAAGAAGAACTACAAGACTCCTCCGGTTGAAATGGCGGACCTTGAAACTAAAGAATATACAGACTTCAAATAACAATCCGCCTGCATACAACCATAAAACAACTGAGTTAGTTAAAAATATTTCTTATTATAAATCTTTTCGCAGGGTTACTTTGTTTGTTTCAGATGGCCAGACAACTGTAACTGCGCCTTACATTTAAAATGAACGAGCTCATCTTTAAAAAGCGAAGCTGTAATATTTATTGTTCCACTTTCACCTGTAGTCAATTTTATGGATGCATGCACCAGGTTGTTTTCCTGTGGGTTGATAACAGCCAGGAATTTAATTTCTGCTGCCTGAACAAGGTTGGTTTGCTTTTCAATAACTTCCTCCACAATTTCTTTTATCATTTGCAGCATGCAGACACCCGGTACCACTGGCTGATTAGGGAAATGCCCTTCAAATATTTTATGATTGGCATTGATGAATAGTTTGGCCCATATCTCCGTCTCAGAAGAAACTTTATCGTTTATTGTAAAAAAATCGTTTAACAATATCATCTTTCTATTCTTTTCAGGCCAATATTGAATTCAAATGTTTTGTGCGATATGCCAATGGTATCAGGTATGCCGTTGATATAGTTCTGCATGATTGCTTCTACAATTATTTTTTTGTCAGAGGCTCTTTCCATTCTTACAAGTTCAGTTCCATCTGAGTTGGTAATATAATAATTGTAGCCTTTGTTTTGTGGAAAGATAAAATATAATTGTCCGCTGTCAGTCTTTATTATGGCTTTGCTGTTATCCAGGTTATTCATTAAAATCAGCTCAAAATTGTGTCGAAGGGTTTTTATCACCGATTTTTTATTCATCTTCTTGATGATGGAATACACTTTAAAACTGCCGTCAGCAGCAAATTCAAAATCAAAAAAGCTAAAGCCCATTTCGTTACTGAAAACCATCCGGGTGCTGCTGTCGGGCATCTTTTTAATCAGGAGCAGGCCACTTAAATGATTGCCTGCAACATCAACGGTTGTGTTGTACAAGGCTACAGCGAAAGCAGGTTTGAATTTTTGTAACAGTGTAATATCTGCCGTTGACGGCTGCATCTGCTTATGCACCGGAGAGCAACCCAATATAAAAAAAAGGGCGCTACTTAATATCAAACAAGTTATCCGGAATGGAAGCATTGAGTTCTTTATTGGTAAAACGCATGATGGTATTATCGCCGGAGATTTCCAGCATTTCTATACTCAGTACAGCATAATCTTTTTTATCAACAACCACGTTGATCGATTTAAACAATTCTTTCATCCCCTTTGTAACGGGCGTTAACTCAATCAGGGCAGCTGATTTGTTTTCAAAAACACGGGTTTTAAAATCGGTATTATCCAGCATGGTACCCTGCATACAGTCAATCATGATCTTATTGATCTGCTGAAACATTTTATTTGATTTCGTAGATACCTTAGTTTCTTTTGCGCCGTCTTTTACATACACTTTATCCTTGTTCAGGATCATCAGGTATTTAAAAGGTGTAGTATACTCCATCCGTACCCGGCTGTCTTTTTTGAACCAGAAATTTCCTTTGGAAACTATTTTCTCTGAGAGCAAACTGAGGTTCTTCTCCTGTGTAAAATCTGATTTGATGGATGTTGTTTTTTGCGTGGCAGCAGCAAATGCTGTTTTAAATTTTGCGAGGTCGGCCACAGGGTTGTAGCCGGCATATTGGGCATTGGAAACAAAACCTGCAGTAAGTATAAGTATGGTAAGTATTAATTTATTCATAAGCCTTCAAAGCTAACAATTTATCCAAAGGAACAATGTTGTAGCCCCTTTTTTTAACTTCTTTTATAAAATCCGGTAATACATGCAGGGTTATCTTACAAGTGTCGTGAAACAGAAAAACTGCACCAGGCTTAATTCCTTTGCTGATCTTATCAAATAATTTCTTTTTATCTTTTTTTACTGTGTCCATTGATCTGACGCTCCAGCCAACGGGAGTATATCCTCCTTTATTGATCGCTTTTTTTAAATTAGGATTGACAACGCCATAGGGCGGCCTGAACAGTTTTGGCTTCAGGTCAATCACCCTTTCCATTTCTGCATCCATCATCTTCATGTCATCCATCATCTTTTTTGCCGAATACATATCAAACCAGAAATGATGGGAAAAACTATGATTTCCGATGAGATGCCCATCTGCATAAATTCTTTTAAGTATTTCTTCATTACCGGCAATGCGGTTGCCTATGCAGAAAAATATTGCTTTTACATTTTCAGTTTTCAGAATCTGTAAAATTTCAGGCGTGTAGTTTGCTGCCGGACCGTCATCAAAACTGACAGCAATTTCTTTTTTATCAGTTATTGCTTTGCAAATAATGGGTAAAAAGAAACCAGAACGCACATTAATACAGCCCCAAAAGACCATCAGAGACCAGGTAAAAAGCAAAAGGAAATAAATATAAACAGGTAATCCGTATAAAATATGTATACTTACTAAAGCGGTCAGCAGTACAATAAAAAAGATATTTGTGTTACGGAAGGTTAACATGCCGAGAGCAAAGATAAAGAATGATGTATGCCCTGGTAATGATTATAAACTAAAACCTTTTTGATCTTCTCCTCGTTTGAATCCTTGTATTCGATTGTAGCAGGAACATTCCCAGATTTTACAATGATTGCCGCCAGCCACATGGCAAATGCAGCAGCAGTGGGGTATTCACCACATAAGTTTTTATAGTTGATGCTGTTTTTCCCTGCAAAAACTGTTTTTGATAATGATTCGTAAACTTCATCGCTTCCGGCATCGCCATTTTTCCCGGTGATGATGAGATCAATTTCATTAATACTGATATCCTGCTTTTCAAAAAATAAATTTACCTGTCTTTCAATCTCTGGAATTCCATCAGGCTTATAAAAAGTATGCAGCCCATCCAGTTTTGCATAATCAGTTGCAGAAGCTTCATTGGCCAGTAAAAAGAATGATGCGCCTTCACCGGCAATGGTTCCTTTTGATTTTGTTTTATAAATATCAAGGTTAGAAACTTCCCCCTGCTTATACAATCCAAGCCTGTTTAAAATGGTAAGGCTGGTATTAGTGATCTCATCAATGGCACCAACCAACACATTTGTTGCTTCGTTTTCTTTTAACAGCATCATGCCATCAAGCAAAGCGCTTTCAAAAGAAAAACCACGATGAACAAAAGCGTTGTTATAATTATTGCATTGCAACATCAAACCAATTTGTGCACCAATGGTATTGTGTGTTGATTGTATAAAGGATGTTGGTGTAAGTAGTTCTTCATTAAACTCCACCATCTTGCTTAAAAAAGAATTGGTGTCTTCCAGGCAGCCATAGGCTGTGCCGGTAACAATTGCATCGGGTACTTTTATGTTGGCTTCCTGCAAACATTCCATGGCTGCGGCCACACCCATGCGTATGATGCGGCTCATACGGCGTATCTGTTTGGGATCAATGAATTCTTTATAATCAGGCTCTATTGCATTCAGCCGGTTACCAGTATAAACAACAGGAGCCTCATCCATTGGCTGGTGGCCAAAGGTTTTTTGCGGTGAAATATTTCCTGTTGCTCTTATATACATTAAGTTTTTATTTTTATTGCTTCACAAAAAAACAATTTTTGCCACGAAGGCTCTAAGTCACGAACTGAAGAAAATTTCGCTTTTTCTTTGTGTCTTCGAGTCTTTGTGGCAAATAAAATTCGTTGTGGTCATAATTTCGAAAAAATTAATGACGAACAATTACCCCCAAAACCAAAAGAATTGGAAAGCACGTGTTTCAATTTTACATTTTTAATTACTTCTCTTTCCGGCACAAAGGGCAGATCAACCATGGGCGTCTGCAAACGCATGTTAGGAAAAATGATTCCATGCTGCAAAGCCAATACAGAAAACACCGCTTCAATACCGCCACTGGCGCCCAATGTATGCCCGGTAAATGTTTTTGTTGAACTCATTTTTGGGTACTTGCCGTCGAACAATCTTTTAATGGCTGTTCCTTCAGCAATATCATTATTCTGTGTACCGGTGCCGTGCAGGTTGATGTAGTCAATATCTGCAGGTTTCAATCCACTTTTCTTTAAGGCACCACTCATGGCTAAAAAAGAACCTGTTCCGTCAGGCGATGATGCTGTCTGATGATAAGCATCATTGGCATTGCAATATCCGCTTAAAATTATATTGGGCTTATTCTTTAAAGTTGCTGCTACCTTTTCTGATATCAACACCACATAACCTGCACCTTCGCCAAGGTTAAGCCCACGGCGGTTTTCATCAAATGGCTGACAAAACTGTTCATCAACAATCATTAGTGTATTAAAACCGTTGAGTGTAAATTTTGTAAGAGAATCAGTACCGCCGGCTACCACTACATCAACAATATTATTTCTTATCAGCCTGGTGCCAAAAAAAATGGCATTGGCCGATGATGAACAGGCTGTGCTGATGGTTGTGATATAGTCTTTGATGCCCAGCGCATCAGCAACCAGTTCGGTTACGCTGCCGCATTCATGGTTAATCACATTGCGTAAGCGCCCTTTGTTATTACCTGTAATAAAATCGGTGAAAAATTTTTCAGTTTTATCCATACCGCCAACCGAATTGGCCGAAATAAAACCGCAGCGAAGCGATTTGAGATTTTCGATGCCTGCATTTGCCAGCGCTTCTTTAGCAGCCACCAGGCTTAATAAAGCAGTACGACTTATTGTTTTGGAAAGTCCGGCAAGTTTTGCCAGTTCTTCATTGCTCAGCTTAACTTCCGCAACCGGTAAACGTTCTTTATGAATCGAATTCAGTTGCTGCATCTTGTCCATCCCTGCACGTCCGTTTTCCAGGGCATCAAGACATTCAGCGACATTATTACCTATCGCCGAAATGATACCTGTACCGGCAACAAAAACGGGTTCGTTCATATTTATGCATTCTGGGCTTGATGAGCAGTAATGTATTCAGCCATGGTTCTTACCGAATAAAAAACCTTTGGGCCATCCTCTGCATTGGAAAGTTTGATCTTATAATGCTGTTGCAGTAAAACGATCAGTTCCAGTGCATCAATCGAATCCAGGCCAAGCCCTTCAACAAATAAAGGCTGATCATCTCCTATATCTTCTGGTTTTGTATCCTGTAAATTCAATTGGGCAATGATCTGTGATTTCAGATCCGATATTAATTTATCCATTTTATAACTGGTATATTTTATTTAAATTTTCTTTTGTAAAAATAACGGAATTAGTGCTTTTATCTTTCTCAATTAAAAATAAAGCGGCTTTATATTCATTATTAAGTAATTCAACCCAGCCACAGATACAGCATTGCAATATATCATTATTAACCAGGTTACTTACATATTGTTGAATAAATCCTGCATCAAATTCATTAAAGATAAAAAAAGCGTTCTCTCCTTTGAAATGATGCCCGATGGATATTTCGCCAATTACAATATTGGGTAATGTGTAAACAAATAAGGCCGGGCTGGCAATATCTTTTGTTGTTTCCAAGTATTTAATATCTGTATCTAAGCTGCTGCTGGCGTTTGACAAAACAATGCCGGTATCCTCAGGCTTATATTTTGCTGCATCAAAACTATCCTGCAATAAAACTTCGTTAGCCAGCCATCCCAGTTTACTCAGGTTATCCATCTTGTGAAACTTTGGATACTGGATATTTAAATGCCGGTAAACCGAAACAAGAAAACCTGTCAGATCGGATTCTTTATTTTCAAATATGGATTGTCCATCTTTAAAAACAACATGATCTGAGATTACACAACTGGCAGATATATACAAATCGTTTGACAATAGTTTAAAGGTAATTATTCAGTGCTTAGGCTTTTAAAGAATCTCTTAAGGTGATCAGCTTGGCCAGTTTTTGCAATGCGGTTTTATGCTCTTTTACATAGGGGTTGTTTGTATCCCATACATAGCCTGCCAGCACAGAACAGATCATGCTTTTTATTTCGGGTACCTGGTTATCGGCAAAGAAAATAGTATCTAATGTTCCTTCGTACCAGGCCATCACATAAGACCGGAAAGTATCTACCCCCTGCATCATGGGCCGGGTATAGTCTGTGTCCCAGTCAACAGTTTCGCCGTTGAGCTTTTTAATTACCAGGTGCGCCGCTATCTGACTTGAAACTGTTGCCAATGTTACTCCGGATGAAAATACAGGATCTAAAAATTCGGTTACATTGCCTGTTAATACAAAACCATCACCATAAAATTTATCGGTGGTGGTTGACCATGATTCCAGAACCTTTGGCTCAAAAACAAATTCCACATCTTTCATTCTTTCGGCAAGGTATGGTTCTGTTGCCAGTAATGTCCTCATCTGTTCTTCGGTAGATCCTGCAGTTGCCTGAAAAAATCCGGGTTCGCCAACAAAACCTACAGATGTATTTCCATTTGAAAAAGGGATTACCCATATCCAGATACCATATTGATGTACAATAATGGTGATACGGTTGGGCTCATCGTCCATGGTACGTTTTGTATCCACCACATGTGTAAATAAAGTTTTGCGTGGCGGAAGGTTGGATGGTTTATCCATATTAAATAAACGCGGTATCACCCTTCCATATCCACTGCCATCAACAATAAACCGGGCTTCAATCTGTGATTCATTACCATCAGTATCAGTAATTGTTGTTACAGAATCTGATCCGTTAAAAACAATTCCGGTTACAGTTGTTTCGTAACATACCGGCACACCCATTTTTTCAACTGTATCTGCCAAAGTCTTGTCAAATACAGCTCTTGGAACCTGCCATGTCCAGCTCCATCCGGGGGTGAACTGATCAGCAAAAAAATAATCACAGATCTTACCGTTCTTTACAAACTTGGCTCCGAATTTTTCCTGGAAACCAATTGCTTTAACCGCATCCAGGAAACCAGCTTCCTCCAATGCTTCCATACAGCGTGGTAATAAACTTTCGCCAATTACAAAGCGTGGAAACTTCATCTTCTCCACTATCTTAACCTTAAAACCGGCCTGGTTAATTATAGAAGCCGCTACAGTGCCTGAAGGCCCTGCTCCAATTACCAGCACATCTGTTTTTTCAGTTTTCATCAATTATGATTTTCTTTTTTTACATTTTATTAAAGTCTGGCTGAGGCCGATATGATCTGTCTGCTCCACAATTTCAAATCCTGCATCCTCTACACATTTAAAAAACACTTCAGCACTGTACATCTGGCTGTTGCCATTGGCCAGTGCAGTAAAGTAGATGGATGTTTGTTGCAAACAGAAAGCAGCTACTTCAAATTTCTGCCTGTCCCAATAAGGTTCAAGAATGATCACCTGCCCGTTTTCCTCCAATGCTTCATAACATCTTTTTAAGATTGAAACAATCTCTGCTTCCGAAAAACAATCCAGGAACTGGCTCATCCAGATCACATCAAAGCCTTTCGGGAATTTTACTGTTTCATCCAGGATATTCACGGGCTTAAAATCAACCCGGTCATTCAGCCCAAGTTCTTCAATCCTTTTCTTTGCCACATTTAACTGGCCGGGAAGATCCATAATAGTAATATGAACTTCGGGAGAAAATTTTGCAGATGCGATGGCCCACTTGCCCGTATTACCGCCAATATCCAGTATTTTTTTTACGCCATCTTTATACACCATTGGTAATACCAGGGGAAAAGCATCATCAGAAAAATAGTGATCGAAACTGAACCAGCTTTTTTGTACATGCGGCGGTAATTGCGAAAGCCCTTCGTAAATGGTTGGCCAGTCACCAAATTCTTTTAAACCTTCGGCCTTGCCTTTTTCAATGCTTTCATCTAAATAAAAAAGCCCTTTATAATTCACATCATGTACAAAATCCATATTGGTTATTGTGAGGGAATCATGCAGAATAAAATAACCGGTTTTACCCAAAGTATATTTTTTATCATTTACCAAAACCAGTCCAAGGCCAAGTCCCGATTCCAGCAATACCCTTACGCCATAATTTGAAAGCTTTAATTTTTCAGCAATCTCTTCATTGGTTAATCCTGTCTTACCACTGTCTTCAATCAGTTTTAGAATACCGCTATTGCGCAGCACACGTGCAGCCTGAAAAATAACCGGCCCGAAAGCGATCCACTGGGCGGCTTCTTTGGCTTCAAATGCTGATTTTTTATCTTTGGAGAAAAAGTTCATAACTGTTTAATGGCTGTTTTAGTTGTTTA
>Ga0138256_10000191_pt1 | contig 72708 bp, 68 predicted proteins | sample KNB2016incub_MG_FD_105486 | JGI IMG/M metagenome (GOLD analysis project Ga0138256, IMG submission 105486) | Active sludge microbial communities from wastewater in Klosterneuburg, Austria - KNB2014incub_MG | ecosystem: Engineered > WWTP > Activated sludge > Unclassified | place: Austria...
GCCGCTCTGGTCCTGGAGGTGGACGAACATCGAGCCGCCCATCCGCCGCAGCGCCCCGACGAGTCGCCCGCACAACATCACGCCTGCCGGCCCCTCGTCCCCGCCCGCCGCCTCGATCGCGCCGAACGCGGCGACGGCATCCGCGGTCATGTGCGTCCGCTCGACGCGCGGCGGGTAAGGATCGATGCCGGCCGCCCGAATCGCCTGCAGCCGTTCGAGTCGGGCGGCCAGCAGCTGCGCCATGCCGCCGAGCGCGTCGACGGCGGTTTCGGCGCCTGCGAGCGGCGGATCGTCGTTCTGCGCCATCGTGCGCTCCTTGGGGCGAGGAAGGGTCGGGACGAGGATACGGGAGTGGCGTGGCACGCGTCGAAAAGAAGGGGGGCGACCGATCCCGGCCGCCCCCGCAATGCTCGTTCGAGCGCAGTCCGCGGAGGCTACAACACTTGGAGGACCGCGAACGTCAACGATCCGCCATCCGGCGTCGTGATCTTCGCGCGGTCGCCGACCTTCTTGCCGAGGAGCGCCTTGCCGAGCGGCGAGATGTTGCTGATCAACCCCTTCGTCGGGTCGGCCTCCGCCGAGCCGACGAGCCGGAACTTCTCGCGCGCCCCGTCGCCGTCCACTTCTTCCACGACGAGCGTGCTGCCGAGGCCGATGACGTCCTTGCCGCCCTTGCCCTCGATGATCGAGGCGTGCTTGAGCAAGTCCTCGAGCTCGTTGATGCGGCCCTCGACGAAGGCCTGCTTCTCCTTGGCCTCGTCGTAGCCTGCGTTCTCGCTGATGTCGCCGGCTTCCTTGGCCTCGCGGATCATCTCCGCGACCTCGCTGCGCCGCACCTCCTTGAGATGGCGCAGCTCCTCGACAAGGCGGGCGTGGCCCTCAGGTGTGATGTATTGCGGTTCGTGGAACATGCTGAGCAAACTCCTCTGCGGCGCCTGGGCGGTCTGGGGGGGAACCGTCGGCTCAGGCCCGGACGAAAAAATCGGGACCGCGATCGAAATCGCGGTCCGCTGGTAACAGTACCCCTGCTGACGGGCGATCATACACCCTTGGCCACGCTCCGCCAAACGCGTCTGCGCCGTGCAGGCGCAACATGTGCGCCGAGTCCGGCCGGCGCGGCGCTCAGTAGCGCGCCCGCTCGCGGGCCAGCGTCTCCGCATCGAACACGTCCTGGCCGGCGCGCAGCCCGTCCAGGAACGCGCCGTACGGCCGCGCGAACTGATCGTCCGTCATGCCCCGGCTCCGCCACGTGCCGACCGCCGCGTCCAGGTCATCGATCGCGCCCGCCGTGTCGCCTGCCAGTGCGCGGGCGAGGCCGCGGTGCGCGCGGGCGTTGGCCGCCTTCTCGGGCGGGACGAGCGCCACGGCCTGGTCGCAGTACGGCAGCGCGGCGCGAGCGTCCGCGAACAGCGCGCCGTAGAGGCACCGATCGTCGTTGGCGGCGAATGCGCGCGGGAAGTGGAGCACCGCCTCGTCCAGCACCCGGTTGTGGCCGTCGACGTCGCCCGTGTGCCGCAGTGCCGCCGCCTGCAGCAGGTAGAACGCCGCGTTGACGTCCGGATGGTCCGCCACGAGGGACGATGCGACCGCCAGCGCCGGCCGGTAGGCACCCATCGACATGAGGGTTGCACCCACCATATAGCGCCCCATCGGCTGACGCGAGGCCAGCACGGCCGCGACGACGACGCCGCACGCACCCAGCCCGAGGCAGCCGAGCACGCCGCGCTTGAAGCGCAGCCAGCAGCCGGGACGGGCGGGATCGAAGAACGCGAAAATTGCGGTCACGGCGGGAGTCTAACGGAACAGCGTCCGGGCCGCCAATGTGCGCCCCACGGTCGGGCGCGCATCGGCGGCCCGGACGGGCGCATTGCGGCGCGGCTACGGTTCGTTCAACACCCGGGGCAGCCAGAGTTTCGCCACGGCGTCCGATCGCGGCGTCGACGTCGGCTCGATGGTCGGCATGGCGGTCGGAAGGGCGGTCGGTTCACCGGGTGTGGTCGGGGTCGTCGGGGCGGTCGGCCGAGTCGTTGGGAACGGCGTGCGCGTCGGTGCCGTCGGGTCGATGAAGAGCGGGACGATGCTGCCCATCGATACCGTGAATGCCTCGCCCGTTGCCGGCGCCGGCGCCGGTCGGCCGTTCGGCAGCATCGCGCGCGTGATCGCCACGGCGCCGAACGTCGCGCCCCGCCCTTGCTGGCTCCGGAGCACGACCGTGCCGATGAACCCGACCGGCAGCCGGAAGGGCTGGGCCGGCGGCGTCGCCATGCCGGCGCCCGGCAGTCGCATCGGCTTGGACAGATCGAAGAAGCCGGTCGTCGAGCTGGCGCGGACGCCGACGTTGGCGATGACGAGCTTGCCCTCGGCGTCGTAGATGTCGGCCGACGCCGCGTTTTCCGCGCGCGTCTCGCCGATCAGCGTCACGGCGATCGTCGTCGTTCGGCGCTCGGGGCCGTACTGGTTCATCACGCCGGAGAGAACGGTGATGCTGCGCGCCTCACCCCGCGGCCGGTCGCCGCCGGCGCCGCCGGCCTGGAGCTGGCGGCCGGAGACCCGGGACAGGATGAGCGGCAGTCCGAGTCCGGGCACGGCCTCCGTTCCCTCATCCCCTTGCAGGATCACGACGCCGGCGATCGGCGGGGCGGTGGGCAGCGACGCGCTCTTGCTGTCGACGCGAAGGGCAAGGAACCGCGGCCCCTGCCGCTCGGGCGGCACGTCGGCACCGCCCAGCGGCGGGATCTCGCCGGCGAGCGCGGCGATGTCGTACGCCTTCGAGCCGCCGGGGCAGATGCCCTCCGCGTCACCGTGGAAGCGCAGAATGTTGCCGTTGGAATCCCACATGTTGATGTCGATCTGCGCCGTGGCGGTCGGGTGCAGGTTCGACACCCAGAGCACGGAGCGCTCGTTCGTCAGGCCGGCCATCGCGAGCGGGAAGGCGAGCTTGCCGCCTTGTACGTCCAACTCGCGCGGCCCTACGGCGTCGTAGCTCGCCCACCCGTCGCTCTCGTGCCAGCTGGCGCCGAGAACGGTCTCCTCCACCGCCGCCGCCCAAACGGCGCGCTGCCCTTGCTGCCCGTTCAGCGGCCCGACCGGCGCAGCGACGAAAGGCGCGAGCTCGATCGTCGTCTGCCGCACCGGGCCGCACGTCGGCACGGTGACGTTGCCGGCCGAGCGGGCGTCGACCCGGGCGCAATTCGCGTCGACGTTCGTGAGCGTCGTCTGTGCGCCCGTCGTCGGGGCGTAGGCGAGGGCTTGCGCCAGGATCGTCGGGCGGCGGCCGCCGGCCCCGCCGCCCGGCTGGCTCCGGAAGAGCTCGCCGAGGCCGGTGGTGGCCGCACCGGACAGCCCGAGCGAGTCGGCGCCGCTCGTGGCGATGCCGCCGACCGCCAGGGGCTCGCCGGGTGCCGCCTTCCAGCCGGCGGCCTCCCAAGCGGACAGGAGCGTCCCGCCGCTGCCGACGTCGTCCAGCGAGCCGCACCCGGCCGTCCGGCCCGGGACGATGCTGTACACGAACACGTTCGACGCTACGTCGGCCGGGATCTCGACGCGGACGGACGTTTTCGGCGCGATCGTCGGGAGGCACCGAACGGACACCGGCTTGGGCGGCACCGTGCCGCAGTCGGCGCGGCCGCCGGTGGCGATGACGACGACGGCGGCGTCCGTCGGGATCCAGCCGGCGTTCGTGACCTCGAGCACGGCGCTCGCGCCGGGCCCGCCGGCCGGGATGCGGACGACATGCCGTGTGCCGTAGCGGTTCAGGTAGGGACCGAAGTCGAGCGGGACGGGCCGTTGTGCCACGGCGGTGCGCGCACCCATGCCGAGGGCGGCCAACCCTAGGCCGCACATGAGCCCGGCGACGAGCAACGGCGCGCGGAGCGCATGGGCATGGCGGAGCGTGGGGCGCATCGAACACCTCCTGGCACAGTGGGTGGGAAGCTTGTCCGGACGATCGCCCGGCGGGGGCGCGGGAACGAGCATCAGCGGAACCGGCGCACTATCCTCACGAACGTCGCACCTGCGTCGAACGTTCGATCCAGCCGCGAAACAGGCGCGACAGCCCGTCGAGCGTCAGCAATGGGTCGAAGTGGTCGATCGAGGCGCACAGTCGGACGATCTCCGGTGCCGCGCCGGATTCGCCCGTGGCCACGACCGCGGCCGGGCCCCACTCGGCCTGCACGCGGGCGACCAAACCGTCCACCATCGCCGCGTGGCCGAGCACGAGGCCGGACTGCAGGCTGTGCGACGTGCTGTCGCCGATCACGTGCGGCGGCGCGACGAGCGGGATCCGGCCGAGCTGGGCCGTCCGACGTTCGAGCGCCTCGGCCGCCACCTCGATGCCGGGCGCGATGATCGCCCCCACGTAGTGCCCTCCCGCGTCCACGACATCGATCGACAGCGCCGTGGCAAAGTCGACGATGATCACCGGCGCGCCGTACCGTTCCCGCGCGGCGACGGCGTTGGCGATCCGGTCGGCGCCGACCTCGCGCGGGTCGTCCGTGCGTATGGCAACGCCGGTGCGCATCCCGGGCCCGACGACGAGCGGCGGGCGGCCGAGCACGCGCTCGCACGCCGCTGCGGTGATCCCGCCGAGCACGGGCACGACGCACGCGATCGCCGCGCCGTCGAGCGCACCCGGGATGACGCCGACCGCTCGCAGCCAGCGCTCGAGCAGCAGCGCGCACTCGTCGACGGTCCGCCGCGGATCCGTTCCGGCCTGGAAGTGATGGGTCGGCGTGTCGCCGTGCCAGACGACGATGCTCGTCAGCTGGTTGCTGACATCGATCGTCATCACACCGCCGGTGGACGCCTCCGATGACACGACGGCTTTGGCGTCGTCAGCGCGGCGCGCCGTCGCTGCCGAGAATACGCGGCAACACGATCCCGTGTTGCCGATCGTACTTGCCCTTGCGGTCCTTGTAGCTCGTCAGGCACTCACGACTGCCGCGGAGGAAGAGCACCTGGCCGATGCCCTCGTTGGCGTAGATCTTGGCCGGCAGCGGCGTCGTGTTCGAGATCTCGAGCGTGGCATGCCCTTCCCATCCGGGCTCGAAGGGGGTCACGTTCAGGATGATGCCGCAGCGGGCGTACGTGCTCTTGCCGAGGCATACCGTGATGATGTCGCGCGGGATCCGGAAGTACTCGACGGTCCGCGCCAACGCGAACGAGTTCGGCGGGATGATGCAGACGTCGGGCGTCACGATGTCGACGAACGCTTCGGGGCTGAACGCCTTGGGGTCGACGGCGGTGTAGTTCACGTTGGAGAACACCTTGAACTCGTCGGCGACGCGGAAGTCGTAACCGTAGCTGGACAGCCCATACGACACGACACCCTGGCTGACGAGGTGGTCGAAGAACGGCTCGATCATCCCGCCGTCGCGCACGCGCTCGATGATTTCACCGTCGCTCAGGACCATGGTCCCCTCCTACGCGCACCGCCGAGTCGGCGGATCCGGCACCCCGAAGGCGGGGCCGGTTGGGTGGCACACAAAGCGCCCCGAGCCAGGAAGAACCCGACCCGGGGCGCGAGGAACTGAGAGATCGTGAACGCGTACCCGCCACCGGACACGCTCGGGGTGCCCACCAGAGTACGGCACTCGGAGACACTGCAGTGGCGGGGTACTAGCCCTGTGCCTCAGGCTCGGACCCGGATGCGGTCTCCGGTGCGGTCTCCGATGCGGTCTCCGATGCGGCTTCCGATGCGGCTTCCGGCTCGGCTTCCGCTTCGACGACGATCGGCGTCAGACCGCGGCGGCGGCGCTTGGCGTCCCGCTCGGCCGCTTCACGGGCGGCCTCGGCCTCGACGCGCTTGACCTGCTGCATCCGCTGCGACTGACCGACCTCGAGGCGGCGCATGAAGCGCTCGACCTGGCCGGCGGTGTCGACGATGCGCTGCTCGCCCGTGAAGAACGGGTGGCAGTTGGCGCAGATCTCGGTGTTGAGCGTGGCCACCGTGGCGCCGACGATGTAGACCGTGCTGCACGAACGACAGACGAACTGCGCTTCAGGGAACCACTGCGGGTGCGTGTCGGCCTTCATGCTTGTTCTCCGCGGCTCAGCGGGCCGGAACCGAGGCCGGCGGATGCCGTGGCGCCCGGCCGGTTGGGATGCGTGGCGTACACGCTGACCGCCGTCCGGCCGCGCGGGCGCTTCTCGAACTTCACGAAGCCGTGCTCGAGCGCGAACAGCGTGAAGTCGCGGCCCATGCCGACGTTGGTGCCCGGATAGAGCCTGGTGCCGCACTGCCGCACCAGGATATTCCCGGCCAGCACCGCGTGACCGTCATAGCGCTTCACGCCTCGGTACTGCGGTCCGGAGTCGCGCAGGTTCTTGCTGGACCCGCCACCCTTTTTGTGTGCCATCCTTGCGCCTCCTAGGCGGTGATCGCGTCGACCTTGAGTTGCGTGTAGCGCTGGCGATGGCCGGTGCGGATCTTGTAGCGGCTCTTCGGCTTGTACTTCTGTACGAGGATCTTGTCGCCCTTCATCTCGCCGACGACCGTCGCGCGGACGGTGGCGCCGGCCACCGTCGGGGCGCCGACCTTGGTCGTCTCGCCGCCGAGGAAGAGCACCTGATCGAAGGTAACGGTATCACCGGCCGCCGCCTCGATCCGCTCGATCTCGACGGTCTTGCCGGGTTCCACGCGGTACTGATGCCCGCCGTGCTGCACGATCGCGTACATGGACACACGTCCTCATCTCGACCCGCCGTCCGGGTCTGACAATTCGTCTGGAATTGGGCAAAGGTCAATCATACGCCGCGCCGAAGAAGCGTCAACTTCGCAGTACGTGCGTCCGCATCTCCGCCGCGAGCCGAGCCAGACCGGTGGTCAGGTCGACCTTGGGCGACCAGCCGAGGACTTCGCGCGCCGCCCGGACGTCGGCCCAGAGGCGGTCGATGCCGCCGGCCTGTTCCGTGGACGTCAGAACGCGCGCCTCACGCCCGGCCGCCACCTCGATCAGCGGCACGAGGTCGGCCACCGCGGTTTCGACGCCGCTGCCGATGTTCAGCACGGCGCCGGAGATCCCGCCGGCCACGGCCGACTTCACGAGCGCTTCGACGACGTCGTCGACGTGGACGAAATCGCGCGTCTGTCCGCCGGGCGGGTCGCCGTGCAGGACGATGCTGGCGCCCGAGAGGACTTCGTGGACGAAGTGCGGGATCACCGCCGGGTGGTTGGGGCGGTGCTGGCGCCACGTCCCGTACACGTTGAACAGCCGCAGCGTGACGGTCTCGATCCGGTAGAGCTCGCCGATCGCGCGGACGTAGTGCTCCGCGGCGAACTTGCTGACCGCGTACGGGTTCACCGGACGGGCCGCCGCGGCTTCGCTCACCGGCTGTGCCGCCTGCGGACCGTACACCGTGCCCGACGAGCCGAAGACGACCCGCCGGACGCCGGCATCCCGCGCGGCGGCCATGAGGCTGACCGTACCGCCGGTGTTCACGTTGTTGTACTCGACCGGATAGAGGATCGACTCCGTGACGCTGACCCGCGCCGCAAGGTGGAGGACGACGTCGACGTCGGCCAGCAAGCTCCAGAGCTTGGGTACGTCCCGCACGTCGGCGCGCGAGAACCGCACCCGGTTGTCCAGCGAGTTCAGGTCATGCCCACCGCTCATGTCGTCGATGCCGAGCACCGTGTGCCCGTCGGCGACGAGCCGGTTCGCGAGCGGCGTGCCGATCATGCCTGCCGCGCCCGTGATGAGCATGCGCATCAGCGCGCCCGCTCGGCTGCGGCGGCACGTTCGGCGGCACGTTCGGCGATGACCGCCGCCAGGCCTTCGTCCAGCGTGACGTGCGCCCGGAAGCCGAGGCGCTCGGCGGCCTTCGTCACGTCGGGCACGCGACGGCGCGTGTCGGCGAACGACGGTCCGTACACGTCGGCGTACGGAACGCGCGTGACGGTCGACGGCGAGCCGGTGAGCGCGATGACGCGTTCAGCCAGGTGCTCGATCGTGTGCTCCTGGGGATGGCCGATGTTGAACGCCTCGTGCAGCGCCCCGTCGTGCGTGCCGGCGAGGATCGTCGCTGCCACGGCTTCGCTCACGTATGTGAAGCACCGGCTCTGGCGGCCGTCGCCGTGCACCGTCAACGGCTCGCCGGCCAGCGCCTGCGTGACGAAGCGGGCGATCACGCTGCCGTAGCCGGCCGGGTCCATCCGCGGGCCGAAGATGTTGAAGTAGCGTACGGCCGACACGGCAAGGCCCTTGTCGGCGTACGCCCAGCAAAGGTGCTCGTCGAGCGCCTTGGAGGTCGAGTACGCCCAACGGTGGATCGTCGTCGGCCCGAGCACGCGCGGGCCGTCCTCGTCGAACGGCACGGCGTCGCTCTGCCCGTAGATCTCGGAGCTCGACGCGAACACGACGCGCACCCGGTTCTCGAACGCGCGCTTGAGCACGATCTCGGTGCCGCGCGTGTTCGTGACGATCGCCCAGAGCGGATCCTTGACGATGTGCGTGACGCCGACCGCCGCCGCCAGGTGAAACACCAGATCGACCTCGCGACAGACCGCAGCGACGAGCGTTTCGTTGAGCACGCTGCCGCGCAGAAACGTGAAGCCCGGCCGGTCGGCATGCTGCGCCACGTTCTCCGGACGGCCCGTGACGCAGTTGTCGATGACCGTGACATGATGGCCGTCGGCCAGCAGCCGGTCGACGAGATGAGATCCGATGAAGCCGGCGCCGCCGGTGACGAGGACGTTCATGGGGAAGTGTGCGACCTACACCGCGCCCACTGCCGGGCGCCGGACAAGACCGTCATTGTACAAGAGGGTGGGCGGCGATCGGGCATCGTGCGCTGCGCGCCCCGTCGCGCCTGTGCCATCCGCCCTTGTCAGCCCGCGGCGGCCGTGTAGGCCGCACGCACCGCGGAGACCATCGCCGGCCGCGAAAACGTGCCGACCGCCCGCTGCCGGGCAGCGGCACCGAGCGCCGCACGTGTCCCGGCCGCTCCGACGAGCCCCAGGATCGCCCCGGCCAGGGCCGCGGCGTCGCCGGGCGGCACGACACGGCCCGTGACGTCCGCCTGGTTCACCCAGGACGTGCCGGTGCCGAGCTCGGTCGAGACGATCGGCAGGCCGGCCGCCATCGCTTCGAGCATCGCGATGCCGAATGCCTCGCTCTTGGCCGTCGCCGGCAGGCAGTAGACGTCGGCGGCGGCGAGCACCGCCGGCAGCTCGGCGTCGGCAACGTCGCCCAGCCAGTGGATTCGGCCGGCCACGCCGCCGGCCGCGGCGGCCGCACGCAGCGCCTCGCCCTCCGGTCCGGTGCCGACGATCAGCGCGTGCACGTCCGGCATTCGATCGAGCGCCTCGACGAGGACGTGGAGGCCCTTGTAGTACCGCAGTCGGCCGACGAACGCCACGACGCCCCGTGCGCCCGCCGGCCGGAGGCGGCGCCGGGCCGCGTCGACCGCCGCCGGGGAGAGCACGAACCGGTCGGCGTCGATGCCGTACGGCACGAGCACCACCTTGTGCCGGACCGCGGCCAACGTCGGCGACCCGGCGGCCACAGCCGGGCTCGCCGCCAGGATCCGGCCGGCGCCGGCGAGCACGCGGCGCTGCCACGGTTGCCACAAACGCAGCAGCCGGCGCTGTCGGACGATGTCCGCGTGGTAGCTCAGCACCATCGGCGGGCGCCCGAAGGCCAGCCAGGCGGCCTCGCCGAGCGGGTAGGGGCTGTGGAGGTGCGTGACGTCCGGCCGCGCCGCCGCGAGCGTGCGGACGAGCGCGAACGAGAGCGGCGTGGACGCGACGGTCGTCACGCGCCGTGCCCGGATCACGCGCACGCCGTGCTCGACCGCCACGGTCGTCGGACCGCGCGTGGCCGTCACGAGGACGGTGACGTCGTCGCCGCCGGCCGACTGCGCCTCGGCCAGGTCGCGTACGTGATGCTCGATGCCGCCGAAGACGGGCGGGTAGTCCTTGTAGACGTGGAGAACGCGCAGGCGGTCGGTCACGCGTTCGCCACGTTCATCGCGGCGGCGACGCCCCGGTCGACGATGTCCTTCATCGTCGCCACCGCATCATCGATCAGCGCCGCGGCGGCCGCAGCCTCATCGGGACTGAAGCGGGCGAGAACGTGGTCGGCCGCGTCCCAGCCGGCAGGCGGGCGCCCCACGCCGAGTCGCAGCCGCGGAAAGGCATCCGTGCCGAGGAGCTCGATGAGGCTCCGCACGCCGTTGTGCCCGCCGTGCCCCCCGTCGGCGCGCAAGCGCTGCCGGCCGAGCGGCAGGTCCATGTCGTCGTACACGGCCAACACGCGTGCCGGCGGCACTTGATAGAACCGGGCGATCGGCGCCACGGCCCGCCCCGAAAGGTTCATGTACGTCATCGGCAGGACGAGACAGACGCGCGCGGCGCCGAGCCGGCCCAGCCCGAAACGCGCTTGGTGCTTGAGCTGATCGAGCGACACCCCGGCCCGCACCGCCAGCGCCTCGACCGCATCGCGGCCGATGTTGTGTCGTGTGCCGGCGTAGCGCCCGCCCGGATTGCCGAGCCCGACGATCAACCAGTCCACGGCCACGCCTTCGGTTCCGGCGTCCGGTCGGGTTCGACGGCCGACGGAGCGCAGATGCCGGCCGAGCCAGGCTGCAGGGTCAATGACGGGCCTCGCCGGCGCCGGCCGGCGACCGGAATGCGCGGCGGCCGAGCGTGGCCATCAGCGCTGCGACCACGAAGAAGCCGAGCATGAACGGCACACCGAACCGCCGGCCGAGCGCCGCGACCGACGTCGGCTCGGCGTCCGGCACCGCGTCCCCGCTCGCCGACGCGGTGGCCGCACCCGATGTCACCGTCGTCGTAGCCGCCGTTGCCGCCGTAGCCGTCGTCGCCGTTGTGCCCGTGATTCCTTCGCCTGCGCCCACCTCCGCCGTGACGACGGCCGTCGCCTGCAGCATCGCCCGCTGCGCCGCGGCCGTCGGCCACGGCGCAGGATCGTCTTTGCCGAGGCTCGTCCGCGCGGCGGGCGATGCGCCCGTCGCCGGGATCGCGCCGTCTGCGGTTGCGGCGCTCGCGCGGCCGGAGTGGGAAACGACGACGTCGTCGATGATCGCCCGACACCGTTCCTGGGCGGCGGTGTCGACGACGGTCAGCTTCAGGCGATAGGCGCCGTCCGGCAATCCGTCCGTCGACCAACGGTCGAGCCGCGCGTGGCGTGCCGGCGAGCGGACGACGGCGCTCACGGCGGACCACGTCTCAGGCGCGTTGGCGCTGGCGAACTCGACCTTGTAGAACTGAAAGGCGTCGATCGCCGCGCTGCCGTACACGCTTGCGCGCCCGGTCAACGCTTGGCCGGGCGGCGGCCACGTGATCGCCGTGGCGTCGCAATCGGCCGCGGCGTGGGCGTCCGGCGCGCACGACATCACGGCGACGAGGACGGCGGTCGCCGCGCGGGCCGCGCCGGACACTGCGCGCCGCCGTCGGCCGTGCCGGGACGGTCCATCCAAGCCGATCGCCGCCGTTGGACGTGTCCGTGCGCGCATCGCGGCGACCGCAGCTAGCGGGCCGCGTGGAGCGCGCGGACGGCCTCGGTGAAAGCCGGGACGATCTCGAACACGTCGCCGACGATGCCGTAGTCCGCGACCGAGAAGATCGGGGCCTCGGCGTCCTTGTTGAAGGCGATGATCAGCTTGCTCGTCTTCATGCCGGCCAGGTGCTGCACCGCGCCGGAGATGCCGCACGCGATGTACAGCGACGGCGAGACCGTCTTGCCGGTCTGACCGACCTGATCCGAGTGCGGCCGCCACCCGGCGTCCACGACCGCCCGGCTGGCGCCGACGGCTGCGCCGAGGGCGTCTGCCAGCTGCTCGAGCATGGCGAAATGCTCGGGTCCGCCCATGCCGCGCCCGCCGGAGACGATGATGTCGGCCTCCGACACGTCCGGCCGGGTCGACGCCGTCAGCTCCACGCGCGTGACGACGGCCCTGCCCGATGCGTCGCCGACCGGAACGGCTTCGATCGTCGGGCCGCCGGTCGACGCGCCGGCGTCTGCGGCGGGGGCATAGCTGTTCGGCCGGAGCGTCGCCATGGCCGGCTGCGACGTCACGCGCACGCGGGCGAGCGCCTTGCCGGCATACATCGGGCGCAGCGCCGTCAGCGCTGTGCCGTCCGTGCCGAGCTCGATGCAGTCGCTCGCCAGCCCGGCGCCGAGGATGGCCGCGATGCGCGGCGTCAAGTCGCGGCCCCGGGCGGTGCTGGCGCCCAGGATGATGCCGGGCTTGCGCTCGGCGGCGACGGCGGCGATGGCCTTCGCCCAGCCGTCGGGCGAGTAGGCGGCGAGCGCAGGATCGTCCATGACGTACACCGTGTCGGCGCCGATCGCACCGGCCAGGTGCGCCACGCCGTGTCCGGCCAGCACCGCGCAGACGCGGTTGCCGCCGGCCACGCCGCGCGCGGCGGTGACGAGCTCGTGCGTGACGCGGCGCAGGCCGACCGCCGTCGAATCGGCGGACTGCTGCACCTCGGCGAGAATCCAGATGTCGGCCATCAGATCACCTTCTCTTCTTCGTGAAGGATCCGGGCCAGCGCACGGCTGGCGTCGGCCGGACTGCCGTCGAGGATCCGACCGCCGCCGCGCTCTGCCGGCCGCTCGATGGCGGTGACCTCCACCGCGGGCGCCGGCAGTGCGGCCGGATCGATGCCGAGGTCGGCGGCGGTCCAGACCGGGATCGTCTTGGACTTCACGCGCATGATCCCCTTCAGCGTGGCGTAGCGGACTTCGTTCAGGCCTTTCTGCGCCGTCAGAAGGGCCGGCAGCTCGGCAGTCATGTGCTCCTTGCCGCCTTCGATCTCACGGCGCACCGTGATCGTCCTTCCTTCCACCTCGACTCCGACCACGAACGACAGGTGCGGGTAATCGAGCGCCGCCGCCACGTAGATCGGCACGAGGCCCTCGTCGCCGTCCACGCCCTTCCAGCCGGCCAGCACGAGGTCGTGCGGCAGTTTGCGGAGCGCGGCGGCCAGTACCTCGGCGCGGGCATGCGTGCCGAGCGACGCGAACGCCGGATCCCACACCGCCTGCGCCTCGTCCGCGCCGAGGGCCAGCATGTCCTTCAGCGCGCCGTGCGCCCGCTCCGGGCCGAGGGTCAGCAGCGTGACGGTGCCGCCATGGAGTTCTCTCAATCGGAGCGCCTCTTCGACGGCATATTCGTCGTACGGACTGGTGACCCACGTCACGCCGTCCAGGTCCACGCGCCCGTCCTTGACGCGGTCCTGGATCCGGGTGGCCGTGTCGGGCACCTGCTTGATCAACACCACGATGTCCACAGACGACTCCAGAAGTGGGTCGAACCTCTTCGCTCGGATGCCGCCGTCGGGGCGGCGGCGAAGGGTAACGCATCGGGCAGCGGGGCGGCAAATGCCCCGAACCGGCCGGACACGCTCTTGACGTAACGTGGGCGGCCGTGTATCCTGATCGCCCGGTTATGGTAAGTCACCGGCCGACGGCGCCGGGCCGCGGACGGGCAACACGGATGGTTCAGCATGCGGCAACACGTCGATGACTTCCTCCGCTATCTCGAGGTCGAGCGCCGCTATTCCGCCCATACGCTGACGGCGTATCGCAACGACCTGACCCAATTCATCGCCTTCCTGGCCGAGCCGAGCCCGCTCGGGCCGGCGCCGACGCGTTGGGCCGACGTCGGCCGTGACCGGATCGTCGACCACGTCCTGCACCTCAAAGAGCGGGGCTATTCCTCGGCGACGGTGGCGCGCAAGGTGGCGGCGGCCAAGAGCCTGTTCCGCTTTCTCACGGCCGAGGGCGTCGTGCGCGAAGACCCGACGGCCGCGCTCGAGGCGCCGACCGTCGACAAGCGCCTGCCGCGCACGCTCGGGCGCGCGGACGTCGACCGCCTGCTGGACGCGCCGCTCGCGGGCACCGGCCCGAAGGCGATGCGCGACGCCGCCCTGCTCGAGCTCCTGTACGCGACCGGCATGCGCGTGAGCGAGCTCGTGGCGCTGGATGTCGGTGACATCGACTTGGCCGGCGAGACCGTCCGGTGCTTCGGCAAGGGCGCCAAGGAGCGCGTCGTGCCCCTCTATCACCGCGCCGCAGCGGTGCTGGCGGACTACCTGCACCACGGCCGGATCGCGTACTTGAAGCGCGGCGACGAGAAGGCGCTGTTCCTCAACCCGCGCGGCACGCGGCTGACGCGGCAGGGCCTCTGGCTGATCATCAAAGAGTACGTGAAGGCGATCGGCATCCGGATCGACGTCACGCCGCACACGCTGCGGCACAGCTTCGCCACCCACCTCCTCGACGGCGGCGCCAATGTGCGCGAGGTGCAGAAGCTGCTCGGCCACTCGAACGTCTCGACGACGCAGATCTACACCCACGTCTCCAACGAGCGACTGCGCGCGGCATACGACCAGGCGCACCCGCGTGCGTGATCGGGGGAGCGGCGCTGCCCTGGCCGTCGTCCGTGCCGCGACGGAGCTCCGCCCCGAGGTCGCGATCGTGGCCGGCAGCGGCCTCTCCTGTCTCGGCGCCGATCTCGACGACGGCGTCCGACTGCCGTACGACACGCTGCCGGGCTGGCCGGCGTCCACCGTCCTCGGCCACGCCGGCGAGCTCGTCGTCGGCCGGCTGGGAGGCGTCGTCGTGGCGGTCGCGCGCGGCCGGGCGCATCTGTACGAGGGCCGTACCGCCTACGACACGACGTTCGGCGTCCGGCTCATGCACGCCCTCGGTGCGCGGACGCTCATCGTCACGAACGCCGCCGGCGGGTTGAACGCGGACTTCGCGCCGGGCGACGTGATGGTGATCCGCGACCACCTGTACCTACCCGGCATGGCCGGCCTCAACCCGCTCGTCGGCCCGAACGACGATGCGGTCGGCCCGCGGTTTCCGTCCATGCTCCACGCATACACGCCGGATCTGCGGCCGATCGCCCGGCGGTGTCTCGCGGATGCCGGTCTGGCGGTCCGCGACGGCGTCTACGCGATGGTCGCCGGCCCGAGCTTCGAGACGCCGTCCGAAGCACGATACCTGCACGCCATCGGCGCCGATGCCGTCGGGATGAGCACATGCCCGGAAGTCGTGGCGGCGCGGCACGCCGGCATGCGGGTCGTCGGGCTGTCCGTGATCACCAACCTCGTCCCGATCCAGGAGCCGCACGAGGTCGGAGGGCACGATCTGCACGCCGAGGTGCTCGAGACCGGGCGGGTCGTGGCGGAGCGCCTGGTCGGTGCGGTGGCGGAGTTGGTTCGGTCGATCGCAGGTTCCTAGCGCGGACGACTCCGCCGAAGCCGTCAGCGGCCCCTGAACGCGCCGAGCGACGCCGGCAGGCAGCCCGAACGTGCGGTGGAATCCGCCGGCGAACCCGGTGGCGTGGGAACGGCCGGACCGCCGCTCGCACCGCCGCTCTCACCGCCGCTGCCTGCACCCGAGCCCGCACCCGCACTTGGGCCGAGCGGACGACCCTGTGCATTCACGAAGGCGTTGTAGGCGTTCCCGCGCCCGGCGCCCTGCGCCAGGACGTCGACGCCCGGCAGCCGTTCGGCGCCGCGCACGAGCCGTTCCCGGATCTCGTCGGGCTTCAGGCGCGGGTTGGCCGAGAGCAGAAGGGCGACGGCTCCGGTGGCGAACGGCGTCGCCTGGCTCGTCCCGCGGAGCGCCGTGTAGTGCGCGTCGACGGGCCGACCGAGGCCCGTCCCGGCGGCGCGGGCACTGACGATGCCGACGCCCGGGAAGACCAACTCCGGCTTGGCACTGCCGTCGCCGGTCGGGCCGCGCGACGAGAAGCCCGCGACGCGGTCGGCGGGGTCGCCGGCCGTCGACTCGGATGCGCCGACGGTGATCACCCGCCGCGCGGCGCTGGGTGCGCCGATCGTGTGGCCGGCCGGACCCATGTTGCCGGCCGCGACGCAGACGACGATGCCGGCTTCGACGGCCGCGTTGCACAGCACGGACAGCGCGTCCGTGCCGTCCGCGGGGTAGGGCGGCCCGCCGAGGCTGATGTTCACGACCTGCGCGCCGTTGTCGATCGCCCACTCGATGCCCGCCATGACGGTACTCGTCCGTCCGCCGCCCTCGGCGTCGAGCGCACGCGCGATGACGAGCATCGCCTGCGGCGCGACGCCCTTGTAGCGGCCGCCGCCCGCCGCCCCGCTGCCCGCCGCGATGCCGGCGACGTGCGTGCCGTGCCCGTTCGGATCGTGCGCCGCGTCCGCGTTCTCGTCGATCAGGTCGCGCCACGCCGCGATCCGCCCTTCGAAGTCCGGATGATCGCGGTCGATCCCGGTGTCCACGATGCCGATCCGGACGCCCTGCCCGCCGAAGCCGGCGTCGACAACCCGCGGCACGCCGATGAGCGGCACACGGGCGTCCGTCCAGGTGTGGACCGGGAGGTCGGGCCAGATCATCTCGACCGCCGGATCGTCCGTCAGCGCGGCGATCATCGCCGGCGTGGCGTCCGTTGCCTGCGCCGACACGAGGTGGAAGGACTGCGACGGGGCGACGTCCGACAGCGCGCCGACCTCGCCGCGAGCGACGAAGCTCGGCTTGTACTTCAGGATGACCGCCAGCTGCTCGTCCGGCCGCACGTCGCCGGACATCGTGACGGACAACGACTTGTGCAGCTTGGTCGGGTTCATGCAACGGTCTCCAGGGCGGGCAGGGATGGGGCGGGCACGCGGCTACAGGGCAGGCGCGATCGGACGACGAAATGCCGCGTGAGCGTCGCCGAGTCGGGGGCGCGGAGCGGGCGGCCGGGCGGCGCTCAGCAGTGCTGCACTTCGCGAACGGGCTCGATCGAACGCACGACCGACAGCATGGACAGGCTTTCGAGGTCGCCGACCGGGCCGGTCACGGCCACGCCCGGGATCAAGCGATACGTGTATTGCACGACGAGCGACGCCGGCAGGCGCTCGAGCAACGCCTCGAGCGTGCTCTCGGCGGTGACGATGGCCTCGACGACGGCGGCAGGATCGATGACGCTCAGCTTCAGCAGCTCGGGATCGATGCGGGCGCGCATGGGGTTTCCTTCCGAGATTCGGTTCCCGCCGGATGAACGGCGACCGTACGCTTGGCGACCGCCGGCCCATGCAGTGCGGCGCTGAGGCGCCGGACGCGGTTCGAACGGGCACCGGACGCGTACCGCAAGGGTAGCCGAACGGCTCTCCTCAGGCCAGCCCCGAGGCGTCGCGCTCCAGCACCGTGACGCTCTCCGAATGGTAGGTCTGCGGAAACATGTCCAGCGGCTGCGTCGACCGATGGGCGTAGCCGATCGCGCCGAGCGCCCGGACATCGCGGGCGAGCGTCGTCGGCTCGCAGCTGACGTACACGATCCGGGCCGGCAGCATCCGGGCGACGACGGCCCCGGCGGCGGCATCCAGGCCGCCGCGCGGCGGATCGACGACGAGCGCATCGATGCCCGGTCCGATCTCCTCGAGCGCCTCGGCCACGTCGCCCTCGATGAGCGTCACGTTCGCCAGTCCGCCCGTGTTCGCGACGGCCGCCGCGACCGCGGAGGCGTCGATGTCGACCGCCACGACCGAGTCGCACACGGCGGCGATCGCCCCGGTCAGCGTGCCGATGCCGCAGTAGGCATCGACGACGCGACCGCTGCCGGGGCCGAGGGCCGCCTGGACGACCTCGGCCAAGCGCTCCGCCATGCCGGTGTTCACCTGGAAGAACGCCGTGGCCGGCACGCCGATCGCCTCACCGCCCAACCTCTCGACATAAAACGACCGCCCGGCCGCGATCGACGCCTCGCCCTCAGGCCCGATGATGACGATCGATGCCTCGCTCTCGACCTCGATCTCGCCGACGACGCCCTCGCGATCGTCGATGACGATCAGCGCGTCGCCGGTCCGCTCGCCGATCCGGAACGTGACCTCGGTGCCGTCGGGGAGGTCGGCCTCGAAGGCGGCGACGTGCGCCAGGAGTGCGGGCACGGCGATGGGGCACGCGCTGATGCGCACGAGCGTCCGACCGTCGACGGCGACGAGGCCCGGCCGTCCGCCGACGAGCCGTGTGCGAAGCTTGTTGCGGTACCCCCACGGCGTCGGCATGCCGATCGTCGCCGCCACCACAGGCGCACCGACGCCGCCGATCCGCTCGAGCGCGTCCCGCAGGATCGAGCGCTTGTGCCCCAGTTGGGCCTCGTACGCCACATGCTGCCACTGGCACCCGCCGCACCACGCGCCCGGTGCCGCGCCCCGCGCCGGCCATGTCCCGAAGTGCTGGCACGTGGCCGCCACACGCTCCGGGCTCGCGGCACCGATCGTCCCCGCCGCGTAGCCCCGCTGGAAGCGCGGCCGCGCTTCCGTCACGACGACCTCCGTCGCCTCGCCCGGCAGCCCGCCGGCCACGAACGTTGCCCGCCCGTCGTCCGCCCGCCCGACACCTTCGCCGCCATGCGCCATCCCGTCGAGCGCGACGACGACCGATCCACCGGCGACCGACGTACCGGCGACCGCCGCCCGGGGACCGCCGGTAGGCGCTCCGGTGGGCGCTCCGGCGGGCGCGCCGGGCCGTCGTCGCTGCGCCGGCGGCCGCGGCCCGGCCGGCCCCCCCGGCGGCCCCGACCGCTTCCGGCGCTCGTTCACACCCGGCGGCGCGCGAGCGCCTTGTCCAGCACGTCCCTGGCCACGGCCGCGTTCGCCTGGCCACCCGTCGCCCGCATCACCTGGCCGAGAAGGAACGCGCTGGCCGATTCCTTGCCGCCGAGCCAGTCCGCGACCGGTTTCGGGTGCGCCGCCAGCACGGCGTCGACGACTGCGCCCAGCGCATCGCTGCCGCTGATCTGCGTCCGCGCGCCGCCGGCGGCGATCTCAGCGGCACGTCGACCGGTCGACCACATCTCCGCCAGCACGTCGCGGGCGACGCTGCGCGTCAACGTGCCGTCCGCCACGAGCGCCGCGAGCTCGGCCAAGGCGTCCGGAGGGACCTTGGACGTCCACCCTTCGCCCAGCGCCGGCTCGGCATTTGCCAGGGCGAAGAGCGGGCCGCTGATCCAGCCGGCGACGGCGCGCGATTCGCCTGGCCCGGCGGCGACGAGCGCGGTGACGGCGTAATCGGCCGTCGCGCGGTCGCGCGTGAGGACGCGCGCCTCGTCGTCCGACAGCTGCCAGCGTTCCGTGAGGTCGGCGCGGCGGGCGGCCGGCAGCGCGGGCAGTGCGGCGCGCCGCGCCTCGATCCAGCCCGCGTCGAGCACGAGCGGCGGCAGGTCGGGCTCCGGGAAGTAGCGGTAGTCGTCGGCCGCCTCTTTCGTGCGTTGCGCGAACGTCGTTCGCGTCCGCTCGTCCCAGCCGCGCGTGCTCTGGACGATCGTTTCGCCGCGCTCGGCCATGCCGGCCAACCGTTCGGCCTCGTGCTCGATCGCCCCCTTGGCTGCGGCAAAGCTGTTCAGGTTCTTGATCTCGATCTTCGTCCCGAGGCGCGTCTCGCCCACGCGACGGACGGAGATGTTCACGTCGGCGCGCAGCGCGCCGTCCTCCATGTTGCCCGTCGACACGCCGAGCCAGCGCAGGAGCTGTCGCAGCGCCTCCAAATAGGCGCGCGCTTCGTCGCCGGAGCGCATGTCCGGCTGTGACACGATCTCCATGAGCGGCACGCCCGACCGGTTGAAGTCCAGCAGCGTCTCCGAGGGCGCGTGGATCAGCTTGGCCGTGTCCTCCTCGAGGTGCAGCCGCTCGAGTCCGACGGTGCGGCGCACACCGTCCGCCCCGACGACCTCAAGGCCGCCGCCCGTGCACAGGGGCGCCTCGTACTGGCTGATCTGATAGCCCTTCGCCAGGTCCGGGTAGTGATAGTTCTTGCGCTCGAACCATGTGCGCGGTCGAATCTCGCCGCCAAGCGCGAGCCCCGTCGTCACGGCTGCCGCGATGGCCGCGGCGTTTGGGGTCGGCAGGGCGCCCGGCAGGCCGAGGCAGACCGGGCACACAAGCGTGTTCGGCTCGGCTCCCGCGAAATCGGCGCCGCAGCCGCAGAACATCTTGCTCTTCGTCAGGATCTGGACGTGCGTCTCGATCCCGACCACAACCTCGAAGCCTTCCATGCCGCGCCGCCCGTCAGAGCGACGCGACGAACGCGCCGATGCGCGCGAGCGCCTCGGTCAGCCGCTCGATCGACGTGGCGTAGCTGCAGCGCGCGAACCCGCGACCGGCCTCGCCGAATGCTTCCCCCGGCACCATGGCCACCTTGTGCTCGTACAGCAGCCGCTCGCAGAACGTGTCGCTGCTCAGACCGGTCGGGCGGACGTCGGGAAAGGCGTAGAACGCGCCGCGCGGCTCGAACGTCGGCAGCCCGATTCGGTTGAACCCGTCCACGACGAGGCGGCGGCGGGCGTCGTAGGCCGCCGCCATCGAGCGCACGGCGATCGCCGCCGCCGGGTCGGTCAGGGCGGCCAGCGCGGCGTATTGCGCGGCGGTCGGCGCCGACATGATGATGTACTGATGGATCTTGCGCAGCGCCGCCACCAGGGGCGCCGGCGCACAGGCGTAGCCGATCCGCCAGCCGGTCATCGCGTAGCTCTTCGAGAAGCCGCCGAGCAACACGGTGCGCTCGCGCATGCCCGGCAGCGCGGCAAAGCACGTGTGCTCCTGGCCGTACACCAGCTGGTCGTAGATCTCGTCCGAGATCACGTACAGGTTGCGCTCGGCAGCGAAGTCGGCCACGGCCTCGAGCTGCGGCCGGTCCATCACCGCCCCCGTCGGGTTGCTGGGGTAGCCGATGAGCAGCCCGCGCGTTCGCGCCGTGATCCGGGCGCGAAGGTCCGCGACGTCCAGCTGGAAGTCGTTTTCGAAGCGCGTGACGACCGGCACGGGCGTTCCTCCGGCGAACGTCACGACGGCCGGGTACGCCACGAAGCACGGTTCCGGGACGAGGACCTCGTCCCCCGGCTCGACGAGCGCCTCGGCCACGAGGTGGAGAGCCTCGCTGCCGCCGACGGTGATCAGGACCTCGGTCTCGGGGTCGTACTGCACGCCGTAGCGCCGCTCGAGATGGGCGGCCAACGCCACGCGCAGTTCGATCAGACCGCTGTTGGAGGTGTAGCCGGTGTGCCCGGCCTCGAGCGATTCAATCCCGGCGCGCAGGATCGGCTCGGGCGTGACGAAGTCCGGCTCACCGATGCCCAGCGAGATCACCTCGGGCATCGTCGCCGCGATGTCGAAAAAGCGTCGGATGCCGCTCGGCGGCACGGCGTTCACGCGCGTCGTGGTTCGGAGCGCATCGGTGCGCGGATCGGCGGTCATCGCGGCTCTCCTGGGCGGGCGGAGGTCGGACGCGTCACGCGTCGAGCGCGCGCGGCGGACGGATGCGGGCGGCGTCGGCGGGCACGGCCGGAGCGCGCGTCGTCCACGCCGTCCGGGCTTCGTACGCGTCCGCGGTGCGCAGGATCGATGCCTCGTCGAAGGCCCGACCCATGATCTGGAGGCCGATCGGCAGCCCGGCCACGAAGCCGCACGGCACGGAGGCGCCCGGCAGGCCGGCCAGGTTGAGCGCGATCGTGTAGATGTCGTTGAGGTACATGGCCAGCGGGTCGTCCATCTTCTCGCCGCGCCTGAACGCCGGTGCCGGCACGGTCGGCCCGACGATGACGTCGCAGGCATCGAGCGCGCGCTCGAACTCGGTGCGGATCAGGCCCCGGACGCGGGTGGCCTGGGCGTAATAGGCATCGAAGTAGCCCGTCGACAGGGCGTTCGTGCCCAGGATGATCCGCCGCTTGACCTCCTCCCCGAACCCTGCGCCCCGCGCCGCGGCGAGGCGCTCCCAGACGCCCCCCGTGTCGCTCGAAGCGCCGTAGCGAAACCCGTCGTAGCGTGCCAGGTTCGCCGAGCACTCGGCCGTGGCGATCAGATAGTAGGTGGCCACGGCGTACCGGACGCTCGGCAGCTGGACGCGGACGCGCACTGCGCCGGCGGCGACGAGAACGTCGATCGCCGCCTCGACGGCCGCGCGCACTTCGGGGTCGAGCCCCGCCGCGAAGTATTCATCCAGAATGCCGAGACGCAGTCCGGTCACGTCGCCGTTCAGCGTCGAACCGTAGTCCGGCACTCCCACGTCGCCGCTCGTCGCATCGAGCGGATCGAGGCCGGCGACGGCGCCGAGGACGGCCGCCGCGTCCTTGGCGGTGCGGGTGATCGGGCCGGCCTGATCGAGGCTCGAGGCGAACGCCACCATCCCGCGCCGCGAGACGCGACCGTACGTGGGCTTGAGGCCGACGACGCCGCACAGGGCGGCCGGCTGGCGGATCGAGCCGCCCGTGTCCGTGCCGATCGCGAACGCGGCCATGCCGGCCGCAACCGCCGCCGTCGAGCCGCCGCTCGAGCCGCCGGGCACGCGCGTCACGTCCCACGGGTTGGCCGTCGGGTGGAAAGCGGAGTTCTCGGTGCTCGAGCCCATCGCGAACTCGTCCATGTTCGTCTTGCCGAGCAGGACGGCGCCGGCGGCCGATAGCCGCGCGTACACTGCGCTGTCGTCAGGCGGGACATAGTCCGCCAGCATCCGCGACCCGGCCGTCGTCAGGACGCCTGCCGTCGTGAAGAGGTCCTTCAGCGCGTACGGCACGCCGAGCAGCGGACCGTCCTCCCCCGCCGCGCGCCGTGCGTCCGCGCTGCGCGCCTGGGCGCGCGCGACGTCGGCCGTGACGGTCAGGTAGGCGCCGATGACGTCGTCCTCCGCAGCGATCTGCGCGAGGTAGGCGTCCGTGACGGCCAGCGAGGTCGTCGCGCCCGACCGCAACTGCGCCGCCGTTTCGGCGACCGACCAGCGCGTCGGATCGGCGTCCGCGTGGGATTCGGCCGGGGGGTTCGTGGATGCGGTCGATCCGCCGGACATCATGCGGCGCGCCGCCTACTCGCGCATCGGCGGGACGCGGAAGTACCCGGCCAGCGTGTCGGCGGCGTTCGCCAGCGCCGCCGCGCGCGGCAGCGACGGCCCGACGACGTCGTCCCGCAGCCGCACGCCGGCACCTTGCCCGACCGCGCTGCCCCCGCCGACCGGCGCGTCGGCCAGCTGAGCGACGTATGCGAGGACGTCGCCGAGCTGCGCGCGGAAGCGATCCCGCTCGGACGGCGTCAGGTCGAGGCGGGCGAGCGCGGCGAGGGCGTCGATGTCGAAGGCGGGGGAGGGCGGGGCGGTTGGTGTCATGGGGGGCGATGATATCACGGCCAGCGGAGGGGTCGGAAGGATGACGGGCGTCGGACAACGACAAGGCCCCCGACCGGGATTCCCGGCCGGGGGCCTTGTTCAGCCTAGATCCGACGTCTCAGCGAGTGCGTCTCGCCGGACGCATGGCGCCCGTGATTACGGGCAGCCGCACTTCCAGACGAACCCGTTGTAGACGGGGTGGTAGGGCACGTTCACGTTCCGCAGGCTCAGCCGGGTCCGTGCCGGGTTCGACACCGGGTTCATCGGGACGTTCGGGTTGCAGGCCAACCCGTAACCCCCGACGCCCGCGCCGTTCGCCAGGGCCGCGGCGATCGCAGCGGCCGGCGCCTTCGCCTCGAGGCCGGGGCACTGCGCGCCCTCGGGCAGCGGCGTCGGCGTCACCACCGGCGTCGTCGGCGTCGTGCCCGGGGTCGTCGGGACCGCGGTCGTGCCGGACGGGGTGGTGGCGGTCGGCACAACGTCCGGGCCGCACACCAGCGCCTCGTTGCTCTTCGACGGCGACTGGCTGGCGCTCGTCAGGCGGCTGCGCCCCGTGGTCATCACGGCCGTCATCAGGCCGCCGGCGTTCGTCACGTAGCCCATGACCGCGCCGATGCGCGTGGCCGGATTCGCGTTGCCGGCCTTCAGGTCGACCCACGCCGGCGTCGCGCCGGAGAGGTCGAGGCCGTACGTCGTGGAGCTGAAGGACTCGTCCGTCCGGAAGAAGGACGCGCCGGCGCCGCCGTGGACGACCATGTGCTTGAGCGCCGCCGAGTACGCCGCGCTGTGGAAGGCGAGGCCCTTCGACATGTTCGGCAGGCTCTTCCACACGGCCGGCGTGACGCTGAGGTCAAGACCGTCCACGCTGCGATCGGCCGTGCTGCCCGACGAGGTGCCGCCGGCGACGATGATCATCTTGTGGTCCGCGTCGTAAACCGACGTGTGGCCGTACACCTTGTTCGGGCCGCCGCTCTCCGGCGCGACGCCGGTCGGCACGCCGGCCGCGTCGAAGGTCAGCCAGATGCCGCCGAGCTGGTCGGCCTGGCAGTTCTTCTTGTCCGTGACCGCGACCTTGAAGTCGCACTTCTTCATGCCGCCCGTGACCAGGATCGCGTTCTTCTCGGGCGAGTAGCTCGCGGCCGGGAAGAGGCGGTTGCCCATCGAGCCCATGCCGCTGACCGTCCGCCAGCTGTCGGCGTCGATGTCGTACTCGAGGATGCGGTCCTCGCCGTCGATGACGAGGCTGGCCGGCGGCGAGGCGCCGAGGAGCGCATCGTAGTCGATGTCGTCCTTGGCGCCGCCGAAGACGTAGATCATGCCGACCTTGGCCGGGTCGTTCGACGGCCGGTACGCCGCCGCGGCGCCCCAGGTCTTCTGCGGCATATTGCGCAGCGCGTCCGACTTGCTGCCGGCCAGCGTCGTCGCGTTCGTGGCCGACATGTCCATCGCCTGCGCGGTCTGCTGGACCTTGCCGTCCTGGTTCAGGCCGCCGAGGATGTAGGACTTGCCGTTCTTGTCGACGGCGCCTGCCGCGTGGTACACGGCCGTGCCGGCGCTGCCGGAGGCCTTCCACGAGCACGACACGCCCTGCGTCGTGTCAGCACTGGCGGTCCGCGTCTGAGCGGCACCCACCGCTACGCCAACGCCGACGGCCATCACGGTCGCGCAAAGCGACCACCGGGTCAGTTTCGTGAGGGTCACGAGTGTCTCCTTGGTCCTGATGGAAATTGTCCGCATGTGTTTGGGACGATCGCGTGCGTAAGGACACGCATGGGTTACGGCGCCACCCGGACACCGCCATACCTGAACCAAGCGCGAATGCGCGTGGATCGCCCCCCCTGTCCACAGGCGCACAGCATACACGGCCTTTGCTGCAAGATCAAGCGGAATTAACGGAATCCACCCCAACCCTTCATGTGCCGGCCGACGCGGCGACAGTCCGGGCGACCGGGCGATCCCTCTGCGGCGCCGCGGTTACCCGCCTGCCAGCGGCAGGCCCGCCGCCAGCCGCTGGCCGCCGTCGACGACGAGCGTGGCACCCGTGGTGAAGCTCGAGAGCGGGCCGGCAAGGTAGAGGACCGCACCGACGATCTCGGACGGGTCGGCGAAGCGGCGCTGCGGGATGACGGCCAGCGCACCGGCGGCGGTCCCCGGCGCATCCCAGATCGCCTGGCTGAAGCGCGTCTTGACGAAGCCGGGCGCCACGGCGTTCACCTGGACGTTGTCGGCCGCCAGCTCGACGGCCAGGACCTCGGTCAGCATGAGAAGCGCCGCCTTGGAGACGCAGTAGAGCCCGACGGACGGCTGCGGCATGAGCCCGGCCACGGACGCCACATGGATCACCTTGCCGCCGCCGCGCGCCCGGAACGCCGGCAGGCACGCGGCAACGCTCCGCAACGGCCCGCGCACGTTCACATCCATCGTCTTGTCCCATACGCCGTCGTCGGCCGTGACGATCGGGCCGTAGTGCGGGCATGTCCCGGCGTTGTTCACCAGAATGTCGATCCCGCCGAACGCCGCCACCGCCGCCTCGGCCACCGCCGCGAACGCGTCCGGCGCCCCGGCATGCGCCGCCACGGCGATCGACCGTCCGCCGGACGCGACGATCCCGTCCGCCACCGGCGCAAGCGTCTCGGCGCGCCGCCCGACGACGACGACCGCCGCACCGGCCGCCGCCAGAGACTCGGCGATCGCCCGGCCGATGCCGCGGCTGGCGCCGGTGACGATGGCGACGCGGTCCGCCAGGACGAACGGCACGGCATTGTTGACCGCGCGCGGCGCGGGCGCCTGATCGTTCGGTTCGGCGTGGGGCCCGGGTTCGGCGGCGGATCGAAGGTCCGGCATGTCTGGATCGTCCTGTTCGATGTCCGTGGCACACCACAATGGGAAGGGTGCGTCGTTCCCCGTACCCGACCAGCGCGCATGCGGCGGACCCTGCGGACCGGGCGGACCGGGCGCATTGCAGCGCGTAACGTCCGCGCGTCGGTCGGAGACGCATCTGCCATCGACAGGCCCCGCATCCGAACGGGCCGGCGGCCGACACGTGCCGCGCCCTTGGATCCGCCGAGGCCGTCGGCCCCGCGCGAATGCGCGCCAAGGAATGAGGGATGCGTTGGAACGGTTCAGCTGGAACGACATCACGCCCGAAGAAGTGTACCTCAGCCGGCGGCGCGTGCTCGGCGGACTCGGCGCGGCAGCGGGTGGGGCTCTGATCGGCGCCTGCGGGCCGCGGTCACGCCGATCGTCCGACGCGGCGGACGGCGCGCAAGGGCCGACCGCCGATGGGGGCCCGCCGCCCGTGCGCACCCTCGCCGGCCCGCTGTCGCCGGCCGTGGAGGCCACACCCGAGGCGGACCCGAACCGGCCGGCGAGCGACGAGCGCGGCGACGGCGTGACGAGTTATGACGCGATCACGCACTACAACAACTTCTATGAGTTCTCGACGAACAAGGAAGCTGTCGCCCGACTGGCGACGGGCTTCACGACGTCGCCGTGGGAGGTGAAGGTCGGCGGCCTGGTGAACAAGCCGATGACGTTCGACCTCGACGGCCTGCAACGGTTCGGTCTCGAGGAGCGGATCTACCGGCTGCGGTGCGTCGAGGGCTGGTCGATCGTTGTCCCGTGGGACGGATTCCCGCTGCGCAAGCTCCTGTCCGCCGTAGAGCCGACGTCCGACGCCAAGTTCGTCCGCTTCGAGTCCGTGCTGCGGCCCGCGGAGATGCAAGGCCAGGGCGGCGTCGGCTTCACGTGGCCGTACACCGAGGGGCTGCGGCTGGACGAGGCGATGAACGACCTCGCCCTTCTCGTCACGGGCGTATATGGGCGCACCCTGCCGCCGCAGAACGGCGCACCGGTCCGGCTCGTCGTGCCGTGGAAGTACGGCTTCAAGAGCATCAAGTCGATCGTCCGGATCGACCTCGTCGCCGAGAAGCCGACGACGCTCTGGAACACGGCCGCGCCCGACGAGTACGGCTTCTTCGCCAACGTGAACCCGGCCGTGGACCACCCGCGCTGGTCGCAGCAGACCGAGCGGCGGATCGAGGGCGGCCTGGCACGGCGGCGGACGCTGGCGTTCAACGGTTACGACGGCCAGGTGGCTTCGTTGTACGCGGGGATGGACCTCAAGGCCTACTACTGATGTCCGACTCGCTCGCGCCCCGCGGGGCCGTTCTGTCGGGCGCGGCGACGCCGGCGCCGATTGCGCCGCCGACCGACAAAACGGTCCCGCCCGCGCGACGGCGCGACCTCCGACCGCTCGCCTTGCGCGCCGGCACGCATGCTGCCGCCGCGGCGACGGCGATCTGGCTGGCATGGCACGCCGCGACGGGCGATCTCGGCTTCAATCCGGTGGACACCGTCGTCCGGACGCTGGGCAAGGCGGCGCTCGTGCTGCTCGTGGCCAGCCTGTGCTGCACGCCGGCGTTTCGCGTGCTCGGCGCCCGCTGGGCGATTCCGCTGCGGCGGCCGCTCGGGCTGTGGGCCTTCGCGTACGCCGTCGGCCACCTGCTGGCCTTCGCCGGACTGGACTACGGGTTCAGCCTGGCGTTCATCCTCGACGACGGTCTCCCGAAGAAGCCGTACATCGTCGTCGGCCTGTCGGCGTTCGCCTTGCTGGTGCCGCTGGCACTGACGTCGACGCGCGGCTGGCAGAAGCGGCTCGGCCGGCGCTGGACGCGGCTCCACCGGCTCGTGTACGTGGCGGCCGTGCTCGCGGCGGTCCACTTCTACTGGATCGGCGCGTCCACGAAGAAGGGTTCGCCCATCGAACCGTACGTCTGGGCGGCGGGCGTCGGGCTTCTCCTCGCGGTCCGCGTGCCGGCCGTTCGGACCGCCTTGAAGGGAACGGTAGGTCGGACACTTGGTCGATGGCGGCGCGTCCGGTAAACTCAGGCTCTCAGCTACGACCCGCTCTACCCGCTTGATGAACGACGGGCGGCCCGCCATGGGCCGCCCTGTTCGTGTTTTGAGGAGAAGACAAGATGCGACGAGACGACGTGCGCAACGTGGCGATCATCGCCCACGTCGACCATGGCAAGACAACGTTGGTCGATGCGCTGTTGCGCCAAACGTTCGCCGTCCGAGAGAACCAGTCGCTCGGCACGCGGATCATGGATTCGAACGATCTCGAACGCGAGCGCGGGATCACGATCCTGGCGAAGAACACCGCCGTTCGCTACCAGGGCACCAAGATCAACATCGTCGACACGCCCGGGCATGCGGACTTCGGCGGCGAGGTCGAGCGCGTGCTGAACATGGTGGACGGCGTGTTGCTCCTCGTGGACGCCGTCGAGGGGCCGATGCCGCAAACGCGCTTCGTGCTGCGCAAGGCGCTCGAGCTCGGTCACCGCGCCGTCGTGGTGGTCAACAAGCTCGATCGCGATTACGCGCGTCCGGAGTGGGCGGTGAACGCCACGTTCGACCTGTTCATCGACCTCGGGGCCAGCGAGGATCAGGCGGACTTCGAGGTTGTGTACGCCAGCGCGCTGCGCGGGCTTGCCGGGCCGCGGCCCGACGCGCTCGTGCCGAACATGGACGCGCTGCTGGATGCGGTCCTGCGCCTTCCGGCGCCGCTGGCGGAAATCGACGCGCCGCTGCAGCTGCTCATCACGAACTTCGAGTACGATGAGTACCGCGGCCGGATCGCCCTCGGCCGGATCCGGCGCGGCACGTTGCGCCCCAGCCAGGACATCGTGATCGCGACGCCGGAGAGCGCGCCGCGCAAGGGCCGGATCGGCGACCTCTTCGTGTTCGAAAACCTGGGCCGCGTCGCCGTCGCGACCGCCGAAGCCGGCGATATCGTGGCGCTGTCCGGGCTGGATGACGTCGCGATCGGCGAGACGCTGTGCGACCCGCTCGCCGTCGACCCGCTCCCGCAGATCGCCGTCGAGGCGCCGACGGTGCGGATGGCGTTCACGATCAACAACAGCCCGCTCGCCGGCCGCGAAGGGCAGTATGTCACGAGTCGACACCTCCGCGCCCGGCTGATGAAGGAGCTCGAGCGCAACGTGGCGCTGCGGGTCGAGGAGACGGACAGCGCCGACCGATTCCTGGTCAGCGGCCGCGGTGAGCTTCACCTCGGCATCCTGATCGAGACGATGCGCCGCGAGGGCTACGAGTTCGCCGTCGGACGACCGCAGGTCATCGTCCACGAGGTCGACGGCGAGCGCCAGGAGCCGTTCGAGGACGTCTACATCGACGTCGCGAACGATTTCGTGGGCGCCGTGATCGACATGCTCGGCCGTCGGCGGGCCGAGATGATGTCGCTGGAGAGCGATGCGCACGGCACGACGACGACGATGCGATGGCGCGTGCCGACGCGCGGACTGCTCGGCTTCCGCAGCAAGTTCCTCTCGGCCACGTCCGGCACGGGCGTCATGCATACGCTGTTCGCGGGCTACGCGGACTGGGCGGGCGACATGGAGGCGCGCGACTTCGGGTCGCTGCTTGCGCACGAGCCGGGTGTCACGACGTCGTACGCCCTCGACCTGGCCCAGCAGCGAGGGGCGCTGTTCGTCGGACCGGGTGTCGAGGTCTACGCCGGCATGGTCGTCGGCATGCGGCCGAAAGCCACGGATCTGACGGTCAACGTCTGCCGGCGCAAGCACGTCACGAATCACCGGAAGGCGTTCGCCGAGATCGGCGTCTTGTTGACGCCGCCGGTGCAGGTGAACCTCGACATGGCGCTCGAGTACATCGACGACGACGAGCTCATCGAGGTCACGCCGTTGAACATCCGGCTGCGCAAGGTGGAGCTGGACCACAACGTGCGCGCGCGGCTCGAAAAGGACGCGCGGAAGCAGGCATAGGCGGCGGCCGCCCGCCCTTCGGTGCCCGCGCATCGGGATACGGCCGGCGGCTGACGGATCGCTGACAACCCATTGACCCGCGCGAACCGGCCGGATATCATGGCCCGGGTTTCGAGCCCACCGCAGCGTGGGCTTCGACGAACGGGCGGCGGATCCGCCGCGCATCGCAAGGAGGTCGTGGTGAAGCGAGCTCTCATCCGTTTTGCGCTGGGCACCGTGCTCGGCGCAGTGATCGCCGGCGTCGGGTTCCGGGCCGCGCCGGCCTTCGGGTACAACCTGATGGGCCCGAAGTGGAACACGAACACCGTTCAGTACGACAAGCACACGCTGTCGTCGAGTTGGCAGACCGTTGCGACGTTCGGCGCAAGCCAATGGACGAACGTCTCGCCGTCGCCGTTCACGTGGGTGTCGAACAACAACAGCAACAACGACATCACCCGCGCCGCGATCGATGGCGGCGGCGGCACGCTGGCCGTCACGACGGTTTGGTACAGCGGCGGGATCATCTCGCGCGCCAACATCAAGTTCGACTCGGCCGAGAACTGGTACGTCGGCAGCAGTACGCCCGGCTCGAACCAGATCGACGCCCGGGCGGTGTCGGCGCATGAGTTCGGCCACGGCGCGGGCATCGGGCATTCGTCGTCCGGCGGCTGCTCGTCGTGCCCGAATCGCTACACGATGTGCGCCTCGTACGTCGTCGGCTCGACGTGCCAGCGCAGTCTCGAGGCCGATGACCGCAACGCGCTCAACGCACTCTACCCGTAGCATTCGGCCCCAACCAGGAAGGAGCCAGTATGAACAGCAAGATCTTGTTTGGCGCCGGGCTCGTCTTCGGCATCGCGGCAGTGGCCGCCGTGCGCCTTGGCGGCGGCAGCACCGTGGCCGACGTCTCGTACAGCGATGTGCCGTTGGCGGCGAAGATCGCCTCAGCACCGCTCATCGTCACCGGTACGGTCCTCGAGGTCACGCCGGCGCGGTGGAACCAGGACGATGGAACCTTCTGGGAGAAGGTCGAAACGGATGCGTTCGGCCAGCAGACCGTCGACACCGCCGTGCCGTACCACACCGTCGTCCTCCGGGTGGACCGCGCTCTGGCGAACCGGGACGGCGTCATGACGGACAAGCTGGCCGTTACGATCGTCGGCATGGGCTCGGATGCGGCCCTCGCCGCGAACGTGGACGCCGGCGGCGTGACGAGCCTCGCGTCCGACACCCTCTCGGCTGCCGAAGGCGAGCGCGTGATCGCATTCGTCCGCCCCGGCCAGCTGGCGTGGCGCGACGGGACGATGCGCCCGGTCCTCGTCCCGATGGGCGCGCCCGGTTCGACCGTGGTCAGCGAGGCGTTCGTGAACAGCGGCGCGCTGTCGGACGCGGCGTCGTTCGACGCCCTCGTGGCCCAGGTCGAGGACGCGCGGGCGGAGGACACGGCGACCGAGTAGGCCGCCGTGGCGATCGCGGGCCGCTCGCTCACGCGAGGATCGAGCGGAACCGCCTTCGGGTGGACAGAGCATGGAAACGGGCGGGCGCCGATCGGCACCCGCCCGTTCTGCTGTCACGCTTCCGGATGGTTCGGACCGCGTCTGCGTCGCACCCCGACAGGCGTCAGCCGCGCGCCGGCCGCCGTCGGGACACCGCGCGCGTGCCGTGGCCCTGTACCGGCGCGTCGGGCGCGCCGACGAGGGAGACGGGCGCCGGCTGGCCGTCGACGCTTGGCGGCGCGCCGTTCGCGATGAACGCCTCGGTCATCGCCCGGGCTTGCTCGTCCGTGTACTGGGCCGGCGGGCTCTTCATCAGGTATGCTGCCGGGCCGACGAGCGTGCCGGCGACGCCGCGGTCGAGCGCCAGTTTCGCCAAGCGGACGGCGTCGATGACGACGCCCGCCGAGTTCGGGCTGTCCCATACCTCGAGCTTGAGCTCGATGTTCAGCGGCACATCCCCGAACGTCGTGCCTTCCATGCGGATGTAGGCCCACTTGCGGTCCGTCAGCCACGGCACGTAGTCGCTCGGGCCGATGTAGACGTTGTCCGGCGCCAGCGGCCGGTCAAGCTGGCTGGTGACCGCGTTCGTCTTCGAGATCTTCTTCGACTCGAGGCGCTCCCGCTCCAGCATGTTGTAGAAGTCCATGTTGCCGCCGACGTTCAGCTGGCTCGTCCGATCGAGCACGACGCCGCGCTCGCGAAACAGGTTCGTCAGCACGCGATGGACGATCGTCGCCCCGACCTGGCTCTTGATGTCGTCGCCGATGATCGGCAGCCCGCGGGCCGCGAATCGCGCCTGCCAGTACGGTTCGCGGCCGATGAAGACCGGGATGCAGTTCACGAACGCGCAGCCCGCCTCGAGCACCTGCTCGACGTACCACTTCGTGGCCATCTCGCTGCCGACCGGCAGGTAGTTGATGACGACGTCCGTGCCGGTGTCGCGCAGAATGTCGGCCACGGGGCTCGTCTGGCCGGGCGCCTTGGTGATCTTCTGCTTGAGGTAGAACCCGAGGCCGTCGTGCGTCATGCCGCGGTGGACGGGAACGCCGAGGTTCGGGACGTCGCTGAACTTCATCGTGTTGTTCGGCCCGGCCCAGATCGCGTCCGACAGGTCGCGGCCGACCTTCTCGATGTCGATGTCGAAGGCGGCCGAGAACTCGATGTCGCGCACGTGGTAGCCGCCGAGGTCGACGTGCATGAGCCCGGGCACGCCGGCGTCCGGATCCGCGTCGCGGTAGTACTGGACGCCCTGGACGAGCGACGAGGCGCAGTTGCCGACGCCGACGATCGCGACCCGCACCTTGCCGTTGGGTTGACGGCGCAGCGCGTGATCCGGCACCGCGTGGCCCGCAGCCGGTTCGCCCGGCGTGGGGCCATGCGATTCGCTTTGGTTCGATCCGATGGGGTTGGCCACGCTCGATCTACCGCGCAGCGTCGACGGCGACGAGCGACGCATCCTTGTATCGCTCGCCGACCTCGATGAGCATCACCGGGATGCCGTCCGTGATCGGGTAGCGATAGCCGTTCCGGCGGTTGACGAGCCACTTGCCGTCGACGAGCTCGAGCGGACCCTTGTCCAGCGGGCAGACAAGGCGTGCGAGCAGTTCCGGATTCACGTCACCGCCGAGCGTCGCCTCGTCGATCGCGTACGGATCCGCGTCGGGATCGTCGGGCGCAAAGGTGAAGCCCTCGCTGCCGACGCCCTCCGGCGCGCCCTTGAATTTGTCGGCCACCTTGGCGACGACCGCCACGATCCCGACCAGCGCGCCGACGCGCAGGACGAAGCGTAAGAACCGCCGCATGTTCGTGACTCCCTTTGCAGACAGATGGGGTGTGATGTCGCGGTCCGTCGGATCGCGCCGCGGCCACTGAATGTAGCGCACGGCGACAGGCGGAGCCAAGGCCGGGCGTTCGGGCGTTCGCAGAGGTGGCGACGTGCAAAGCGAGGTTAGATTTCGATCAGAATCCGCTTCCGTCGCGCCGCCGTCGCGCCGCCGTCGCCGCGGACCGGGACGTCGTCCGCTCGCTCACACCCGCCCGAACATCTGCTCCAGCCGCCCGTACGACCATACGATCACCGTCGGCCGCCCGTGCGGGCATGTAAACGGTGCGGCGCACCGTTCTAGATCATGGACCAGCTGCCGCGCCTCGACCTCGGTCAGCACCTGGCCTGCCTTTACCGTGGCCCGCTTGCAGACCGCCAGCACGAGCCGCGCCTCGAGGCCGAGCGCGACGATCGATGCGTCGCTCGTCGCCCCGTCCAACACGGCGCGCACGACCGCGGCCGGATCCTCGCCCGCCAGCACTTCGGGTACGGCGTGTACGGCCACCGCGTCGTCCCGGTGCAGCGTCAGCGCCAGGCCCACCCGCGCCACCGCGTCCGCGTGTCCTTCGCCTTCCACCCAGGCCCGCTGCACCGCGTCCAGCCGAACCATCCGGGGTTCGAGGAGCGTCTGGGCCGCCACCCCGCCGCCCGCCGCGCGGGCCGTCAGTCGCTCGTACATCACGCGCTCGTGCGCCGCGTGCTGGTCGATGAGGTAGAGGCCGTCCGGTCCCTCGGCGACGAGGTACGTGGCGGCAACATGGCCGACGACGCGCAGCGGGGGCAGCGCCCGGTGCGCCGAGGACGCCGTGCCGGGCGTCGCGACCGCCGCCGTGGCCGGCTCTCGCTGCCCCGGGACGCGGTCGATCGGCGGCGGTGCACCGAGCAGACCGGCGGTCGGCTCGTCGGCGATGCGCGGCACAGGTCGGTCCGTGCCCGTCGTCGCCGGCCCGTCGAACGATCCGCCGCTGACCGCCCACGGCCACGCCGTCGCGCCGCCCGACGGGGGGGGCGGGGTCCCCGGCCGGCCGTACGCCTTGGGCCGCGCACCCGGGCCGTGGGCCGGCCGCGCCGGCGCGAGCGGCGCAAGGCCGGTGACGGCACCACGGACCGCCTGCTGCACGGCGTGCCAGACATCGTTTTCGCGGCGGAAGCGGACCTCGGTCTTGGCCGGGTGGACGTTCACATCCACCGTCGCCGACGGGACGTCGATCATGAGCCATGCGATCGGAAACCGCCCGGACGGCATGAGGGCGTGATAGGCCTCGACGACGGCGTGCGTGAGGCGCGCGCTCTGGATCCAGCGGCCGCCGACGAACAGGGCGATGCCGCTGCGGTTCGCGCGCTGCACGTGCGGCGGCCCCGCGAACCCGCTGACCCGCACGTCCGTCGGCCCCCCATCGGCGTCCGCGTCTCTGGAGACTCCGGAGGCGATGCCCGTTGCGCCGGCGCCCGACGCGCCGTCCACCTCGAGCAACTCGAGCGCAACGTCCTCGCCGAGCACCGCCGCCAGGACGGCGCGCCGGTCGCCGTCGCCCGTCGTGCGGAACGTCGTTCGCTCGCCGCGGGCAAGGGAGAACGCCACGTGCGGGTGGGCGAACGCCAGGTGCGCCAGCCACTCGCCGACCCGACCCGACTCCGTCGCCTCGCTCTTCTGGAACTTGAGCCGGGCGGGCACGGCGTTGAAGAGGTTTTCCACCGTCAGGCGCGTACCGACGGGCGCCGTCGTCGGCTCCCGGCCAAGCAACCGCCCGTTGTCGATCCGCACCCGCACCCCGAGATCGGCCCCCGCCGCGCGCGTCACGACCGTTACGTGGCTGACGGACGCGATGGAGGCGAGCGCCTCGCCTCGGAACCCGAGGCTCGAGACGTGCTCGAGGTCGCCCGCCGAGACGATCTTGCTCGTGGCATGCCGCGTGAACGCCAGCGCCACCTCGTCGGCAGCGATCCCGCCGCCGTCGTCCGTGACCTCGATCCGCCGCAGACCGCCGCCGTCGATCCGGACGTCGATCCGCGTCGCGCCCGCGTCCAGCGCGTTCTCCACGACCTCCTTCACGACGGACGCCGGCCGCTCGACGACCTCGCCGGCGGCGATGCGGGCGATCGAGAGTTCGTCGAGGAGGCGGATCGGGCGTCGATGGGTCATCGCTTCGTCGCCCCTATGCGCCGATCACGTCCGCCCCGACCCGTTCGCGGAGCACCTCGGGCACGGAAATCGTCCCGTCGGGGCGCTGGTGGTGTTCGAGGATCGCGATCATCGTGCGCGGGACGCCGAGGCCGGAGCCGTTCAACGTGTGGACGGGAACCGCGGCCGCGCCCGGCTCGGCGCGGTAGCGGATGTTCGCGCGGCGGGCCTGAAAGCTGCCGAAGTCGGAGATCGAGCTGACCTCGAGCCACTCGCCGCAGCCCGGTGCCCAGACCTCGAGGTCGTACGTGACGGTCGAGCCGAAGCCCAGGTCGCCGGCGCACAGCTGGAGCACGCGGTAGGGCAGGCCCAGCGCGGCCAGCGTCGCCTCGCCGTCGGCCAGCATCGCGTCCAGCGCCGCCGCCGACGTCTCGGGCGTGGTGAACTTGTACATCTCCACCTTGTCGAACTGATGGCCGCGCTTGATCCCGCGCACGTCGCTGCCGGCGCTCATCTTTTCGCGCCGGAAGCACGGCGTGTAGGCCACGTAGTGCAGCGGCAGCTCGTCGGCGGTGAGGATCTCGTCGACGTGCAGGTTCGTCAGAGGCACCTCGGCCGTCGGCACGAGCCAGAAGTCCTCTTCGGCGTCGTGGTACAGGTTGTCGCGGAACTTCGGCAGCTGGCCGGCGTGCCACATGCAGGCCTCGCGGACGATGTAGGGCGGCGTGATCTCGACATAACCGCGGCTCGCATGGAAGTCCAGCATCCACTGGATCAGCGCGCGCTGCAGCCGCGCGCCGGCGCCCCTCAGGACGTAGAACCGGCTGCCGCTCATCCGCACGCCGCGCTCGAAGTCGATCAGGCCGAGGGCCGGACCGATGTCCCAGTGCGGCTGAACGTCCCGCGCCGGGTCACCGACGTCGCCGATCGTCCGCACCACGACGTTGTCGTCGGCGTGCCGGCCTTCGGGTACCCGGTCAGCGGGCATGTTCGGCACGACGTTCATCCTGGCGTGCAGCGTCGCCTCCACCTCGGTCAGTTGCGCCTCGAGCGCGTCGATCCGGGTGTTCGCGGCGCGCATCGCCTGAATGGCCGCGTCCCGTTCGACGGCGTCCTTCAGCCCGCCGATCCGCTTCGACTCGCTGTTGCGCGTTGCCTTCAGCGCCTCGAGTTCGGTCAGCACGGCGCGGCGCGCCTCATCGAGGCCGCGGATCTCATCGACGATCCCCCCGTCCTCGCCGCGCCGGCGAAGGGCGCGTCGGATGGCGTCGGGCTGATCGCGGAACAGGCGGATATCATGCACGGTGCGGCTCCTGGCGACGGGCAAGCGGCGGGAGAATGGCGCGTCGTCGTGCTCGACACGGCTTCGCGAAGGGATCGCGCGGCGCTTCGCGCGAGCGGATGGGTGGAGAGGGTTGGGCGATTGTAGCGATCGGCACAGAGGGCGGCGAATCAGTCCGCGCGCCCGCGCTCCTCCCGCCCTCCGACGCCGGCGTCCAACGCCTCGCCGAGCGTCCGCGCGCCGATCGCCTTCAGCCCGCCCGTCTCGAGCGTGCGGCCGAGCGCGCCCTTGGGCACGAGCGCCCGCTTGTAGCCGAACTTGGCGGCCTCGGCCAACCGCCGCTCGATCTGCCCCACGCTCCGCAGCTCTCCCGACAGCCCGATCTCGCCGAGGATGACGAGGTCGTCGGCCACGGGCGCCCCGCGGCCGCTCGACACGATCGCCAGCGCGACGGCCAGGTCGAGCGCCGGCTCGTTGATGTGCATGCCGCCCACGACGTTCACGAAGACGTCGGCATTCCCGAGCGGCATCCCGAAGCGCTTGGCGAGCACGGCGACGAGCAGGAGCAGCCGGTTCGTGTCGATCCCGTTCGCCATCCGTCGCGGCGGTACCTGACCCTGCACTTGGCTGACGAGCGCCTGGACCTCGACGAGGAGCGGCCGCGTGCCCTCCATCGTGACCGTGACGCAGCTGCCCGGCGCGCCGGCGAGCCGCTCGGCCAGGAAGACCTCGGACGGGTTCGGAATCTCGACCATCCCCTCGCCGCGCATCTCGAACACGCCGACGTCGTTCGTCGAGCCGAAGCGGTTCTTGACGCTCCGCAGCAGGCGGTAGCTGTGATATCGATCGCCCTCGAGCTGGAGCACGACGTCGACCATGTGCTCGAGCACCCGCGGTCCGGCCAGGTCGCCGCTCTTCGTCACGTGGCCGATGAGGATCATCGGCAGTGACCGGGCCTTGGCGATGCGCATGAGCTTGGCGGCGCTCTCGCGCACCTGCGTCACCGAGCCCGCCGTCGACGTCACTTCCGGCACGTACACCGTCTGGATGCTGTCGACAACGACGGCGCCCGGCGAGAGGCGGTCGATCTCGCCGAGGACGGCATCGAGGTTCGTCTCGGACAGGACGTACAGCCGATCGCCGCTGAGTCCGAGCCGCTCCGCGCGCAGCTTGAGCTGCTGGGCCGACTCCTCGCCCGACACGTAGAGGACCGGGCCGGCGACCTCGGCCAGCAGCGCTGCCGCCTGCAGGACGAGCGTGCTCTTGCCGATCCCGGGCTCGCCGCCGAGAAGGATCACGCTGCCCGGCACGATCCCGCCGCCGAGCAGCCGGTTCAGCTCGCCGATCGGCAGCACAAGCCTGCCGGCGGCATCGGCGTCGATGGCGGAGAGCGGCAGGGCGTGGCTCGGCTCGAGCGGGCCGCGCACCGGGCCGCGGCGGTCGCCGTCTGGCGCGCGCATCTCGCGAAGCGTGTTCCAGGCGCGGCAGGCGTCGCACTGGCCGGCCCAGCGCGGCTGGCTGGCGCCGCACTCACTGCAGACGTACACCGTTTTGGCCTTAGCCACGGCCACACCGGTCCATCGTTGCTGCGCGTGTCGCCGTCGGTCGCGCCGCCGCGCTCACGGCGCGGTCGCCACGGACCGCCCGCGCGCGAGCGCGTCGCCGTCGGGGATCGCGCCGGCGAGCCGGAAGGGCCAGTAGCGCAGCCATGCCTTGCCCACGATCTGCGCGCGCGGCAGCGGGCCGTACAGGCGGGAGTCGCTCGAGTTGCCGCGGTTGTCGCCCATGACGAACACCTCGTCCGTGCCGACGCGCACCGGACCCTCCTGGCCGCTCGTCGGCTGGTCGAGGTACGGTTCGTCCAGCGGCGCCGCGTTCACGAACACGCGGTTGTCCTTGATCTCGACCGTGTCGCCGGGCAGGCCGATGACGCGCTTGATGAAGTCTTCCTGCTGCGACCAGGCATGGAAGACGACGACATCGCCCCGCTCGGGCTGACCGAAGCTCCAGTACGCCAGCTTGTTCACGAGCACGCGCTCGTCGGTGTGCAGCGTCGGCTCCATGCTCGAGCCCTCGACCTGGCGCGACTGGATCCCGGCGTGAACGGCGATCGAGACGGCGAGCGTGAGCACGGCTGTCTCGACGATGTCCCGCCACGTGAGCGCGCCGGGCGGCGGGGAGCGCCGGTCCGCGTCGTGGCCGGTCTCCCACGCCGGGGGCGGCCACGCCATGCCGGCGTACTCCAGCCGACCGCCGTCCGGCATGTGGACCGCTGCGAAGCCGTGCGTTTCGGGGTCACCCGGCGTGCTCATCCGGAAGCCTCGGAGTACGCTTCGTCGCCATGGCTGAGGTACCGGATCTCCGTCAAGGGCCAGTACGTCAGCCACGCGCGCCCGACGATGTGGTCGCGCGGCAACGGCCCGTGCGTCCGCGAGTCGCTCGAATTGCCCCGGTTGTCGCCCAGCACGAAGAACTCGTCCGGGCCGAGCGTCCGCGGCCCGCCGCCGCCGCCGGTCGAGATGCCGTTGAGGTACGGTTCGGCGAGGACTTCGCCGTCGATCCAGACCGAACCGTCGCGCACGTCCACCGTCTCACCCGGCAGCCCGATGACGCGCTTGATGTAGTCCTGGTCGTCGTTCCAGTCGAGGAAGACGATCACGTCGCCTCGCGCCGGATCGCCGAACGCGCTGTATGAAAGCTTGTTCACCAGGATGTATTCCGCCGGCGCCAGCGTCGGCGACATGCTCGTGCCCTCGATCTTGTAGTTCCGCACGAGGGCGAGGAGCACGAGGAGCATCACCCCGGCCAGTCCGAGCGTCTCGGCGACCTCGCGCACGAACCGCTTCAAGCTCGCCGGTCGTGCGGTCTCGGCCGTGCGTACGCCGTCCTCGCCGCCGGCTGGGGCGGCGGGCGGCGGGACGTCGGGCAACGGCGCCGACCACTCGTCCGGCCGCCACACGCCGGGCGGTCGCTCCCAGGCGGGCGCGGGCCATGCCATCGCCTCCCGCTCGATCGCCGCGGCGGCGGTGCGCGCGGCCGGATCGTCGCCCGAAGGAACCGGTGCGGGCGCGTGCGACCCGCTCGGCGTCGGGATGTCGTTCGGGTCTGCTGTGATCACCTGCTCCGGCCCTCGTTCCACTGCCCGCGCTCCCAACGAATCGCTCCGCCCGCGATCGAGATCGGCATCGCCGGGCCGTCAACGATCATAGCATCGCCCCCGCATGGTCCGCGGCTTCGCCGTCCGCACCCGGCGCCTCGCCGCGATGCCGTCGCACGAACCGGATCGCCGCTTCCCGATCGGTGATCGCGCCGTCCCACCATGCCGCGCGCAGCGCCTGCAGCGTCGCGCCGACCGCCCGGCCCGCCGGCACGCCCAGGGCGATCACGTCGTCGCCGTCCAGCGGCAGCGGCCGGTCGTGCCAGTCCGTGGCGTACGCTGCGAGCCGCCCCCGAGCCACCGCACCGTCGGCCACCGCGACGGCGATCGCCAGCGCAAGCGGCGTCGGCCGATGACGGGCGATGAAGGCATTCGCCGCGCTCGTCGCGGTGGCGGCCGACGCCAGCGTCGGCGCGCCGGCGAGCCCGACGGCCGTCGCGATGTCGCGTCGGGCCGCCGCCTTCAGCCCCAACCGCTCCCCGCAGCGCACGCCCGCCGGGCCGTTCGCCGCCAACCAGGCGAGGAGGCGCGCATCCGTTTCACGCTGCGCGGTCCGGCTCGTCGCGCCGCCGCCAGCCTCGTCGGTGTCGCCGCGTGCGCCGGCAGGGGCGGCAGCCACCGTCGGAACCGGCCGGGCCGCCAGCGGTGAGGGTCCGAGGAAGGTCAGCACGCCGAGGTCCGCGAGTCGCTGAATCGCCCGATCGGGGCGCGCACCCGCGAACAGCAGCCGCAGCTCGGCCAGCAACCGGGCGCCGGAGAGGGCCGTGATCCCGGCGACGGCCGCGCGTGCCCAGCCTTCCGTCGCCGACTCCATCGTCAGATCGAATCGGACCTCGGTGCGCACCGCGCGGAAGATCCGGGTCGGGTCGTCGACGAAGCTGGCCGCGTGCAGCACACGCACGATGCCGCCCGTGAGATCCGCCCGCCCGCCGTGCCGGTCGATCAGCGGCCCGAAGCCGTCTCCGACGATCGCCAGCGCCAGCGTGTTCACCGTGAAGTCGCGCCGCGCCAGGTCGTCGTCCAGCGAACCGGGTGCGACGTCCGGCAGGGCCGCCGGGCGCGCATAGCGCTCGCTGCGCGCCGTGACGAGGTCGATGGCGACGCCGTCCGTGCGCCACGTCGCCGTGCCGAAGCGCGGGTGCAGCTTCATGGCGCCGCCTGCCGCGGCGCGGACCGCCCGCGCCAGGGCGACGGCATCGCCGACCGCGACGATGTCGAGGTCGGCGCCGATCTCGCGGCCGAGGATCAGGTTGCGCGGCACGCCGCCGACGAAGTACACCGGCATTGCCAGCGCGGCTGCGACGCGACCGATCGTTCGGACGGCCGCCAGCGCCGGTGCGCCGAGCGCACGCGTCACGGCGAAATCGAGATCGAGATCGCCGGGGCCGCCGACCGTGGCTGGATCGACCGCTGCCCGCCCGGCCGCACGCGCGGTGCGCGGTCCTTCCGACCGGTCCGCCGGCGGTCCGCTCATCGTGCCGGGGCGTCGGCCTGCAGGATCGTCGCCGTGGCTTCGGCCGTTGCGGCCGTGAGCCGTGCGGACTGCGCCGTTGCCGCCGGCCGTTCGGCCGCCTGCCGCGCCAGCGCCGCGCACTGCCGGGCGCGCGCCGCCGCGTCGCCGACATGCGCGGCCGGATCGGCGACGAGCGCCCGCACGGCGTCGGGCGTGAGCCACGCGGTGATCGCTCCGTCTTCGGCCAGAAGGGCGGGCAGCGGGTTGGTCCCGCCGGCGGCGACGACCGCCCAGGCTGCCACGCTATGCTGCCGGATCCGCTCGTGCAGCGCCTGGCGGTCGGCGCCAAGGCCGGCGGCGGCGATGAGCACGCGCTCGCCCGCCACGAACGGTCCGAAGCGCGCCAGGTTGGCGCTGACGCTCGCCGCGTCGACGGCCAGCCGCTCGACCAGCCGGAGCGTGCGCGAGAGGATCTCATCGGCCAGCAGGAAGGCGTCGGGCAGGAGCAACCGTCGGTTCGCCGAGTCGTCGAGCGTTCGCTCGAGGAGGCAGCTGGCGGCGTTGTGCCACGCCACCTGCGGCAACACGGCCAGCTGACGGGCCAGCGAGTCCACGTTCTCGGCATTGATCGGGTTGCGCTTCCACGGCATCGCGCTCGATCCGACCTGCCCGGCCGCGAAGCCCTCGGACCACTCGCCGAACGGCGGGCTCTGCAGGATCCGGATGTCGAACGCCAGCTGCGCCGCCGTCGCGGCGAGGCCGGCCAGCGCGTTCAGCACCCGCCAGTCGCCCTTGCGGCTGTACACCTGCGAGGTCACGAGGGCCGGCGTCAGCCCGAGACGGGCGCACGCGTCACGCTCGAGGTCGGCCGGCGTGGCGGCGTGGCCCTCGAGGAGCGCCGCATAGCTGGCGGACGTGCCGACGGCGCCCTTGAATCCCTTCGCGCGCAACCCGGCGCGCGCGTCGTCCAAGGCGGCGAGGTCATCGACGAAGTCCTGCAGCGCGAACGCCAACCGGTAGCCCACGGTCGTCGGCGCGGCCGGCTGGAGGTGCGTCCAGCCCAGGCAGACCGTGTCCGCCGTCTCCTCGGTGCGCGCGGCGAGCGTCGACACGACGCGGGCCAGTCCGGTCCGCACGATGCCGAGCCCGCCCTGCAGGCGAAGCACGTCGACGTTGTCCGTGATGTCGGCGCTCGTCGCGCCGAGGTGCAGGATGCCTCCCGCCGGGCCGATCTGCTCGGCCCAGGTCAGGATCTCGGCCATGACGTCGTGCTGCGTCGTCGCTTCGTGCACGGCGGCGCGCGCGATGTCGATGTCGTCGACCGTCCGGCGGAGTGCGCCGACGCTGGCTTCCGGGACGAGGCCCACCGCCGCCTCCGCTTCGGCCAGCGCCAGCCAGACGCGGCGCATGAGGCGGCGCTTGTGCGCCTCGCTCCACAGCCGCCGCATCGGCTCCGATCCGTACCGCCAGCCGAGTGCGCTCTGGAAGGTCTCGTGGTCGATCATTTACTCGCCTTCGGAGGGCGGCAGAAGGGAAATGCGATGGGCGGCGCTGCTCCGGATCCGGACCGGCATTGTAGCCGAGGCACCGTCGGCGGCCAGCGCCGCGGCCAGAACCCGTCCCGCGATCGGCGCCGCCGCCCGGATGCCCTCGCCGCCGTGCACCACCAGCACCGCCACCGCGACGCGCGGCGCCTCGGCCGGCGCGAAGCCGATGAACCAGGCGTGCGGCAGACCGTCGGCCGCCTGCGCCGTGCCGGTCTTGCCGCCGACGCGCGGCCCGCCGGCCAGCTGCGCCGTGCCGACATAGCCGACCTCGGCCGCCGTGATCATCGCCCGGCGGACGTCGGCGGCCACGCCGGTGCTCATCGCCCGCCGCCACGTGCCGCGCTCGTCGCCGATCGACCACCACCGCACGCCCGGCACGTCGGCCAGCAGGTAGGGGGTTGGAATGCGGCCGTCGCCGGCGGCGGCGGCCGCCACGAGGGCCATGTGGAGCGGTGTCGCCAGCACCTCGCCCTGGCCGAAGGCGGCGCTGACGAGCTCGGGCAGCGGCATGGCGTCGTCGTTCGAGAGCTGGCCGGCCGCCGTCGGCAGCGGGAACGGCGGCGCAGCGTCGATGCCGAACGCGCGTGCCTGGTGCTCGAACGCCGTGCGGCCCACGTCCCGGCCGAGGCGGGCGAAGGTCAGATTGCAGCTGTAGGCGAACGCGTGGGCGATGTCGAAGCGCACCGCGCCGTCCGGCTCGTTCGCGCAGCGCACCGCGTAGCCTTCGAACGTCTCCACCGCGCCGCCGCCGTCTGCGACGACGGCGTCCAGACGTGCGGCGCCGGCGGCGAGCGCCGCGGCCAGCGTGACCGTCTTGAACGTCGAGCCCGGCGGGTAGCGCCCCTGGGTCGCACGGTTGAACAGCGGTGACGCGGCCTCGTCGGGCGGCGTCCGCCCGTCGTCGAGCGCGGCCGGGTCGAACGTCGGCAGGCTGACGAGCGCCCGAACGGCGCCGTCGGCCACGTCCAGCACGACGACGGCGCCCTCGCGTCCGGCCAGCGCGCCGGCAGCCGTCGCCTGCAGCGCGGCATCGAGGGTGAGCACGACGTCGTGGCCGACCTGCGGACGGCCGAGGACCCGCGTCGCCAGCACGTGACCGATGCGGCTCCCGAGATCGCCGCGCAGCGCTGCGTCATACGCCGCCTCGGCGCCGCCGGCCCCGTACGACGCGCCGCCGACGCTCCCGGCGCCGTAGCGCCACGTCTGGTAGCCCGTGACCGGGGCCGCGGCGGGCTCGGGGTAGACGCGCGTCGGGATGCCGTCGTCGTCGAAACGCGTGACGGCGAGCTCGGCGCCGGTGCGGTCGAGCAGGCGGCCGCGCCGGATCTGCTGGTCGAACGCGATCCGCCGTGGGTTGTCCGGCCGCGCCGTCAGCCCTTCGGCTCGCACGAAGCCCCAGTAGGCCGTCGCGCCGCCCTGCAATGCCAGCAGGCCGAAGACGAGCGCGGCCAGCCGCGCCACGCCGGTGGCAAACGGGTCGCGTACGGGTGTCACGCCAGCCCTCCGTCCGGTACGGATGACGGCCGGCTGATCCGAAGCAGGAGGCCGGCGCAGACGGCGCAGATGAGGAGGGACGAGCCACCGTACGACAGGAACGGCAGCGTGATCCCGGTGAGGGGCATGAGGCGCAGGTTGCCGCCGACGATGATCGCTTCCTGGAACGCGAGTCCGATCGTCAGCCCGGCCGCCAGCAGGGCGTCGAACGACCGCCGTGCGACCAAGGCGATCCGGAAGCCGCGCCATGCCAGCACGCCGTACACCGCCAGCACCGCCGCCGCGCCCGCGACCCCGAGCTCCTCGGCCACGGCGGCGAAGATGTAGTCCGTGTGAACGGCCGGGACGATGCCGGGCTGGCCGCGCCCGATGCCGGTGCCGACGACGCCGCCCGACGCGATCGCCACGAGCCCTTGCACGAGCTGATAACCGGCGTCCTGGCTGGCGGACCACGGATCGAGCCAGATGGCGGCCCGCGTCGCCACGATCTCGGCGTGGCCATGCAGGTAGATCGCCCCGCCCGCAAACGCCGCCAGCGCCACGGCGACGACGTCGGCGCGCAGCGTCGCCAGGTAGAGCATGCCGAGCGTGATCGCAAAGAGGAGGAGGGCCGCACCGAGGTCGCGCTGGACGACGAGCATCAGGAGGGACAGCCCGAGCATGACCGCCAGCGGCGCCAGGTAGGGCACCGGCGGCAGGCGCCAGCGCCCGATCCGCGGCCCGCCCTCGCTGAGGAGCTCGCGACGGTCGTCGATGTAGCCGGCCAGGAAGACGATCAGGACGAGCTTCATCACTTCGGACGGCTGGAAACCGAGGCTGCCGATGCCCAGCCAGAGCCGCGGCGCGCCCGCGACGGCGCCCTCGGCCGAGCGGCCGAAGAGGAGCGTGACGCCGACGAGCGCGATGCCGGCGCTGGCGAGGCTGTAGCGGTAGCGCTGCAGGACACGCGTCTCGACCGGCCCGAGCGCCACCACGGCGACGGCGCCGACGGCGAGGAGTTGCCAGCGCAGCTCGGCGGTCGCGAAGTCGGGCGCCAGGCGCCTGACGAGGGTGAGGCTCAGGCCGCCGAACAGCGCCAGGAGCGGGACGATGAACGGATCGGCATCGGGCGCGCGCCAGCACATCGCCACGTGGAGCACCGCGTACGCCGTCAGGACGGCGGCGGCCGCACCGAGATCCGACGGGACCACGCGGCCGTCGCGCACGAGCCCCGGCGCGGCCGCCGCGGCCAGCGCAACGATGGCGGCGACGGCCAGCAACGCCCCTTCGAGCGGCCGCCAGCCGCGGACCCGGGGCATCAAGCGGTCTCGTCGGGGCAGACGAGGCGGAGCCGGACGGCGCCGAGGCCGACGGTGTCGCCGCTACGCACCACGAACGGCATGCCGGCGCTGAGGCGCGTGCGGTTGACCTCCACTCCGTTGCGGCTGCCGAGATCCTCGATCCACCACCCGCCGTCGCGGCGCGCAAGGAGCGCGTGGCGGCCGGAGATCGTCGGGTCGGCCAGGACGACGTCGTTGTCGATGTCACGGCCGATGCGCACGATCGGGCCGATGCCGAACTGCGTGCCGGGCATCCGGTCGCTTGCGCCGCCCTCGAGGACGATCAGCCGCGCCGCGTGCACGCCGCGCGCCGCCGGCGCCGCACGGCGCGCCTGGCGCAACTCGCGCCACGCGGCGTAGCCGGCGAGCCCGATGAACGCGTACAGGCCGATGAGCACCAGCGCCCGCGCGAAGAGAAGCTCGGCTTCGATGGGCGTCATGGTGTGTCGTGCGTGGGGTCAGGACGGCTCGGCGGCGACGGTGAGGTGCTCACCGCCGAGCGCGAGCACGTCGCCCGGCCGGAGAAGGCCGGTGGTGACGGCACGGCCGTTCACGGATGTGCCGTGCGTGCTCGCCAGGTCCTCGACCAGCCAGACGCCGCCGCGCGGGACGAGGCGCGCGTGGTGGCGTGAGACCGTTGCGGTTGCCAGGATGATGTCGTTGTCCAGCGCGCGGCCGAGCGTGACGACGGCGTCGGCGTCGGTGGGCAATGCGATGCGGCGGTCGCGCCAGACGAGCGCCATCGGCAGGGGTCCGCCCGCGATGGCCGGCCCGAGCACCAAGGGGGTCGTCGTGCCGGCACTCTCGCCCGTCAACGCGGCCCGGTCGACGACGTCGGCTTCGAAACGGATGCGGTGCGCCGGCAGCGACGGATCCTCCAGGAGAACGACGCGCACCCGCCCGAGAAACCGATAGCCGCTGGCCTGGGCATGGGCGACGGCGCTGGCAGCCAGCTCGTCGGCCAGCGCCTGCTGAAAGGCGCTGAACGACTGCATCGCGCGCGGAGAAAGGTAGATGCGAAACGCGTTCGGGGCGTACCGCGTCGCGCTGCCGAGCGTCAGGTGGCCGTCGATGTAGGCCGACAGCTGGCGCGCGATGTCGACGGGCTCGAGGCGCGCGCCGAGCCACGCGCCGAGACGGCCCTCGAGCATGCCGCGGACAAAGGCCTCGAAACGCGCGACGGGCGCCATGCCGATAGTATACCGCGCCTGCATGGGCGCACCGCAGCGACGTGCTCGTCGTTGACAGCAACGGGGGCTCCGCTAAGCTTGCGCCGATGTCGACACTCGAACCCGTCCCCGATGGTCCCGGCTGCATCCGCACGCTTGCGATCTTCGCCCTGGTTGCGTCGCCGGTCTACCTGTTGCTGCGCGTGGTCGCGCGTTCGGCACGCCAGATGTATGGCTTCGAGGCGGTGCCGGACGAACCGCCGCTCGTGATCTGTCCGCGCTGCCACAACACCGTGCTCGAAGCCGGTTGGACGCACTGTCCGTATTGCGGCACGGCGCTGCCGGAGCCGCAGACCCAGGCACGCGCCGCGGCGCCGGCGGATTCCGACGTCCCGACGGTCACCGCTGCGAGCGATGCGGAAACCGAGGCGCCGAATCGACTATAATCGGCCGCCGTGATGGAAGACGCTTTGCCCGACCCCTCGCCGGACGCCCAGCCGGACCCGAACGTAACGCCGCTGCCGGCCGGCGGCGACGGGTTCGTGCCCGTCGACGGCGTCCAGTCGTCGGCCGACGGTCCGGCGGCGCCGTCCATGGGGCGCCGCGTCGGGCGCGCGGTCACGGTGCTCGTTCGGGACATCGTCGAGGCGGTCGTACTGGCGGGCGTGTTGTTCTTCGTCCTCCAGTTCGCGCTGCAGAGCACGATCGTCGAGGGGACGAGCATGGAACCCAACTTCTTCGACGACGAGTGGGTCATGGTGAACAAGCTGGCCTACCGCTTCGGTGAGCCCCAGCGCGGCGACGTGATCGTGTTTCACGCGCCGGACGGCCCCAAGAAGGACTACATCAAGCGCATCATCGCCGTCGGCGGTGAAACCGTGCAGCTCAGCTCGGGCGCGGTCTTCGTCGACGGCGTCCCGATCGACGAGCCGTGGCTGCCGGCGGCGGACACCACGGCTTTCGGTCCGTACGAGGTACCGGACGGCCAGCTGTTCGTATTGGGCGACAACCGGGCGGCTTCGAGCGACTCGCGGCTGTGGCCCGTGCCCGGCCTCGACGCCGGGCGGGTCGTCGGCAAGGTCTGGCTCAGCGTTTGGCCGCGTCGCGCCTGGGGCATCGTACCGTCCGATGCACCGCCCGCCGGGCGGCGCGAACGTTGACCGTCCGCTAGGCGCGCCTCTCTTGCGATGGACGGTGCTCGGTGCCAGCGCGGTGCGCCCGAACCCCGGCGGCGCCTGCGCAGGCTACCTCCTCGAGGTCGACGGCGCGCACCACCTCGTGGACTGCGGGCCGGGCGTAGTGGCGCGGCTCCTGACGCATGTGCGACTGCGGGACGTCGACAGCGTGCTGGTCTCGCACGGCCATCCCGATCACTGCCTCGAGCTCGTCGTGTTGCGGCAGGCCCTGCGGTACGGACCGGATGGACGTCGTGACGCCGGCATGCCGATCTACCTCGCGCCGGGCATGCACGCGCAGCTCGACACGCTCGGCGCGGCGTTCATCGACGACGCGGCGACCGGTCCGATCGCGGATTACTGGTCGCCGGTCCTCGTTCGCCGGACATTCGACCCGGCGGCCGTGCTCGAGCTGGCGGGTGTGGCGGTGACGTTTGCGCCGACGTCGCACTACGTGCCGTGCTGGGCGATGCGCTTCACGGACCGCCATGGACGGTCGATCGTGTACGGAGCGGACGGGGGGCCGTCGGCCGCGGTGACGGCGCTGGCCCAAGGCGCCGATCTCCTGATTCTGGAGTGCACGTTTCCCACGCGTCGCGGCCGGGAGGGCGATCTCGGACACCTGGCGCCGGACGAGGCCGGTCGGCTGGCGGCGCGCGCGGGCGTGCGCCGCCTCGTGCTCACGCACATGTTCGCCACCGACGACCGCGAGGCGATGCGCCAGGCGGCGGCGGCGGCGTGCGACGTGCCGGTCGATCTCGCGCGCGAGGGCGACGCATGGACGGTCTGAGCGATGACCTGCCCGTCTTCACGCGCGGCCAGCTTGCGCGCCACGACGGCGACCGGGCCCCGGCCTACGTGGCGTGCGGCGGTCTGGTCTACGACGTGAGCGAAAGCAGCCATTGGCCGCGCGGCCTCCACCGCTCGCTGCACTGGGCCGGCCAGGACCTGACGGCGGAACTGGCGGACGCGCCGCACGGCATCGAGTCCGTGATGCGGATGCCGTGCGTCGGCCGGTTGGCGGAGGCGACGGGGCGCTGAGGCCGCAGCCGCCCTGCGCCGTCGTTCCTCAAGGGTTCGGCCGGGGGGCCAGCGTCGGCTCGGCGGGCGACGGGTCCTTGGGCGGCATCCGCGTCGGCGCGGACGGCGGGACGAAGGGCTGCGGCTGGGGCTGTCGCGCGCCGATGCCCGGTCCGCCGGGGGCGCCGCCGCTTGCGCCGACGCCGGGGATCGGTTGCCCGGAGCTGCCCGGTGTCGGTTCGAATGGCGGCGGCGGGGTGTACCACGTCGTCGGATAGGGCAGCGGGGCGAGGGTCGGCGGCGCCCCGGGCGCCTTCGTCGGCCACATCGGCACGCCGCCGGACGGGACGGTGCGGGTCGCCAGCGGTGCCGGCCAATCGCTCCCCGGCTTGACGGGGTAGGACGGCGGCCAAGCGCCTTGGACGTACGGCTTGCTCGGAAAGCGCGCCAGGTACAGCAGCCGGCCGGCGAAGATTGCGTCGGATGCCAGGCAGTTGGCGCGCATGAGCGTGGCGACGTCCACCGCGCTCCGTTGCGCCAGGAGCGAGAGCGTGTCGCCGGGCTGGACGGTGTACTCGACCCACCCCGGCGGTCGACCGCAGTCGGCGGCGCCGACCGGGATCGCGCGGGGCGGCAGCCCATCCGAGCCGTACGGCGCCTCGAACGACACGCCCTCGCGCGCCAGTGCGGGCGCGATGACGAGCGCGACCGCGGTCGGACCGGGCGTCGGCCGTTCGGTGACGGACCACGCGACCGCCTTGCCCACCGCGACGGGCGGCTCGCCGATCGACCACGTCGTCCGATAGTCCCCGATCGGCCACGGCTCGCCGCTCTGGGCGATCATCGGGACGTTGTCGCGCCCGGCGTCGGTGTACGGGCGTGCGCTCTCGAACAACGTTGTACCGCGCGCGTCCGTTGTCTTCACGCGGACCGTTGTGTTCGCCATGCCCGCATAGTCGAAGCCGGCATACACCAGGATCGTGCGGCCGTCGAAGACGTCCGACGGCACGCCGTCGGGCGCCCCGGCCACGTTGTAGCGGGCGATCGTCGGCGGTGTGTCGCCGGCCGCGCCGGCGGATCCGAACGGCGGGGCGACGACCATGACCGGCGCCAGCGCGCCGACGCTGCCGGTGGCGGTCTCGCCGCCGGCGTCGACGGTCGCGACCCCGACGGGGTCCCACTTCAGGCGGCGGACATCGAGCTGGAGGAGCTCGAGCGCCACGCCGGCCGCGAAGCGCGGTTGCGTCGGCAGGGCCAGGGTCACGGACACGGGCACGGACAGCAGGCGATCGCCCGGCGCGAGATCCACGACGGCCAGGGGCAGTCTGCCTGCAGGTGCCGGCGCCGGAAACGCCTCTTCGTTGGGCAGGCACGTCACGCGGAGGGCCGCGGGGGCGTCGAGCGCGCCGGCCGGGACCGAAGCCTCGGTGCGACCGCATCCGGGCGCCACGCCGCCGAACTCCGGCACGATGTACGTCGGCGCATCCGCCGCCAGAAGCGGCACGAGGCCGAAGTCGAAGCCGGCTTCGCCGACGATAGCGGAACGGCTGGCGATCACGTGCGTGTCGCTCGGGCCGAACGCCACCGTCATTTCCCCGATCGGGACGCCGTCGAAGCGAAACGTCCCGCTGCTGCCCGTGAGCGTCCGCCGTCCGGTTTCGACGAGCTGGACCTGGACGTCGGGGACGGGCAACCCGGTGGCGTTGTCGATCAGGCGACCGGCGACGACGCCGCGGCCCGGCGCGTGCGGCGCGGCGGCGCGACCTGCGGTCCGGGTGCCCGCCGGCTGACCGCGCGGGGTTGGTGGCGCGACCGCCCCGGCCCCTTGCCCGGCGACGACGGCCGGACCGATCGCGTCGCTGTCCGCGTCCGGCGCGCGGCCGCACGCCGCTGGTGCGCCGAGGACGAAGGTGACGGCGGCAAGGCGCATCGACAGCATCACCGCGCATCGGGCATGCGAGACGCGCTGCGCGGGTGTGAATCGGGCGCTGGACAGAGCGCGCCGGCTGAATCGGGACTGCGGCCGCCGGACGGATGTCGTCATCGTTCCTTGGTCTCCTTGGCCGCCTTAACGAGAAGATTACCGGTGCCAGGATAGCATGCGCAGCAGTCGGCGTCCAGAGGCAAAGTGTGAAACTCTCATCCACCGCTCAGCCGCACCCGGTATCGCCGGCTCGGTGGAGGCGTTACAATTCCCGTCACAGCTTACGACCCGTAAGAGTTCCCTCAAAAGAGTTCCCGCAAGAGAGCTTCCCGCACCCGCCGCCTGGCGCAGCGCCATTCGCAAGGACCCGGACCCATGACGTGCCCCGATCGAACGGATCGCCTGCCCGCCTTCAAGCTCGACCGCCGCGGCCTCGCCCGCGTCTTCGGCGAGCTCGAGGCGGAGGTCATGGCGGCCGTTTGGGACCTGCAGGCCTGCACCGTGGCCGACGTCTGCGGGCGGCTCGGTGACGGCGCCAACTACAAGACCGTGATGACGGTCATGAATCGCCTGGTGGAGAAGGGCGTCCTCGTGCGGCGCCGTGCATCGCGGGCGTTCACGTATGCCGCTGCCGAGAGCCGTTCGTCGTTCGTGAACCGGGTTTCCTGGCACGTGGCCGAGGGCTTGGTGGAGGAATACGGCGCGCTGGCCGTCGCCCAGTTCGTCGACGTCCTCGACACCGTCGACCCGGCGCTCTTGCGCCAGCTGACCGCGCTCATCCAGGCGCGCACGGACGCGGCGGCCGCCGATGCGGTCGACGATGCGGTCGACGATGCGGTCGGCGACTCGGTCGGCGATGCGGTCGACAATTGTGCGGACGGCGACGACCTCGAGGCGGTCCGGTGATGCGCCTTCGCCGCGTGACCGCCGACCTGCCGCTCGTCATCCTCCTGGCGGTGACGCTGACGCTCGGCGCCGGCCTGCTGGCGTTCGTCGCCCGCTACAGCTGGGCCGTCGATCCGTTCGTTGCGTGCGAGACCTGGGTCTCGACCGCCGTCGCCCGGCTGTCGACCGTCGGCGTTCTGCTGCCGTCCGGCGTCCTCGCCGCCGCCGCCGTCGCTGCGGTGCTGGCGCTGACCCATCAGCTCGTCGCCACGCGGCGCATGCTCGGCAAAGTGCTCGGCGCGCGTATCGGGTTGACGCCGCCGATCGCGGCGCTGGCCGAGGGTGTCGGGCTGGCCGGTCGGATCGACCTCGTCGCCGACCCGCACGCGTTCACGTTCTGTCATGGCTTGATCCGGCCCCGCGTCTGTGTGACGACCGGCCTGGCGCAACTCCTCGCCCCGGCGGAGTTGGCGGCCGTATTGCGCCACGAGCGTCACCACGTCCGGTTCCACGATCCCCTGAAGATCCTCGTCGGCCGCACGCTGGCCAGCGGGCTCTTCTTCCTGCCGCTGGCCGGACTGCTCCGCAACGGCTTCCTGGCCGGCAAGGAGCTCTGCGCCGACGCGGACGCGAACACGGATCCCAATGACCTCTCGCTGGCCCGCGCCCTCGTCAAGCTCCTCGGCGCGGATCGGCCGGTCTGGCCGGCCGGCGTGCTGGCGATCGGCGCGCTCTCGCCGACCGAGGCGCGCCTGCAGCAGCTCATCGAGCCGACGCGCTCGCTCCGGACGCTGCCGTCGCCGATGGACTGGATCGTCAGCGCGGCGCTCGTCGCGGGCCTGTTCGGCTTCAGCTTCGGCGCGGCGGCCGCCCGCCGGGCACCCACCGTCGAGTCCGCCTGCGCCCCGGCGCTGGCGTTCGATCCCGGCCTCGTCGCGCAAGGGGCGCCGCGGCGATGAGGCGCGCATCTGCGCCGAGCCCTGCCGCGCAGCCCGATGCACGGCGTCTTGACAGCATCCGCACACCCGTCGGACAATCGGTCTTACGTCGGGTAAGAGTTGGGAAGGCACAACGCGTGACTATGACACTTGGTCTGTTCTTGACGTCGCGTCGCGGCGCGATTCGGTTGGGCGCGATCGCCGTGCTGGCGCTGGCGGCCACGCCCGCACTCGCCGGTTGCGGCGGCGGCAACGCTCCCGTCGATGAGGATCGCAGCGGGCCGTTGGGCACGCTGACCGCGGTGGCCCTCGGCACCGTGCCGGCCGACGATGCCGCGGCACCGACGGCGGCGGCCGGCGTCGCCGTCACCGACACCGTGGCGTCCGACATGGACGCGTCGGCCACCACCGACGCATCGGCTCCGCTCAGCCCGGACGACTACGCGGCGACCCTCGTGGCCGAGAACAACGAGGGCCTGCCGCCGATGCCGACGCCGGGCGTCGACGAGCTCGTCGTCGACGGAGCGAGCGCCGCGGAGCCGGGTGGGCAGTCGCCGGAGAGCGCCGAGGAGCAGGCAAGGACGGTTCGGCAGACGGCGGAGGCCAAGAGCCAGATCGCCAACGTGGATGAGCTCGTCTCCCGGATGTCGCCGCTGGCCACGTTCACGCCCCAGCCCAAGGCGCCGTCGATCAGCGGGTCGTTGCTCTTCGTGCGCGGCGGGGAGTTCTACCAGGCCGCCGCCGACGGCAGCAACACGCGCAAGCTGGCGCTCGAAAACAGCTCGATGCCGTCCGTCTGGTCGCCGCCGGATGACCCGGGCCGCGCCTGGCCGTCCGACGACGGCAAGCGGGTCGCCTTCCTGGCGGGCAACGAGGCCGGGCTGTGGATCATGGACACGGACGGGAAGAACGGCCGCCAGGCGCACGCGAACACGCTGCCCAACGAGGTCCACAAGGTCACGATCGGCGGTTTCGAACAGGACGTGAAGCTCCGGCCGGGCAGCGACTACACGCTTGTCCTGTCGCCGGGCGGCGCGTCGCCCATCGGCGTGCTGGTGGACAACAACGACTACCACAAGCATGGCGAGGCGCGGATCCGAATCGTGCACGCCGCGCGCGGCCTGGCCGACACCGTTCTGCTGCCGGTCGTGAACGGCGATCCGCTGAACCGCGCGGCCTACGGCCGGGCGAGCGGCGAGAACGCGTTCGCCGCGCCCGGGCCGCTGAAGCTCGAAGTGCGCGCCCAGAGCGGCGGGTCGCTGGCGACGTTCGACGACCTCACAGTTGCGGACCGCGAGGTCAAGACGCTTTTCGTGTACGGCGAGAAGAACGCGATCAAGATCCACGGCGTCACGTACGAGTCCGGCACGCGACCCGGCGCCGGCAAGGCGCGCGTGCGGATCTTCAATGCCTCCGCCGCCCCGGTCGATCTCGTCATCGACGGGCAGCCGACGGTGGTTCGCGGCGTGGCCGAAGGACAGCTGAGCCCATACGCCGAGGCGCAGGGCACGATGGCCGAGGGCGAGCTCGAGGACATGCGGATCGACATCTATGGTCTGCGCGCCGGTGAGACGCCCATCGTCTGGTCGCCGGACGGCAAGCAGGTGGCCTTCCTGTCCGGCGAGACCGGTCAGCACGACCTCTGGGTGGCCGGCATCGACGGCAAGGCGCGCCAGCTGACGAACGACGTGAGCCGCGAGATCAACCCGCTGTGGTCGCCCGACGGCAAACACTTGCTCTGGCAGTCGCTGGATACCGCCAACCAGACGCTTGCGCTCGTCGTCCAGCCCGTCGCCGGCGGCGCGGCGTCCACCGTCGACACGGCGCCGATCCGGGCCGCGGAGCGCGTTCCGGCCGACAAGCAGGTGACGTTCGCAGAGACGCTCGGCTGGGCGGATGCGGGCACGGTGTACTTCGCCCCGCGGACGGAGCTCGTGACGCGCGGGATCTGGACGTACGCGCTGGCCACGAAGAAGGTCGCTCAGGTGTACGACGGCGCGCTGAACGGCCTGACATGGTCGGAGGCCGCCAACGCCTGGGCGTTCCACGGGGCCGCCGAGGTCTGGGTGGCCGGGCAGGCGGATGCCGGCGGCGTCTTCATCGTCGACCGGGCCGGCAAGGTGACGCGCCTGGTCGAACGGAACGCGTTCTTCCCGCAGTGGTCGCCGGACGGGAAGTCGATCCTGTTCGGCGAGGGCCTGCCGATGGACGGCACCGGCTGGCGGATGAACGTCATCGGCCGCGACGGCAAGGGGCAGCGGGCGCTCACCGAGAAGCTGCCGCTCATGCAGACGTCGCCACCCGTCCCGGGTCCGAACTTCAAGGTGACGTGGTCGCGCGATGGGAAGACCGTGGTGTTCTCGCGCGTCGGCAAGGACTACGGCCTGAAGGACCGCGTCGGCGTCGTCGGCGCGCTGCCGGCGGCAGGAGACGACATCGAGAATCTGTATTCCGTGCCGATCGACGGGCGAACGCCGCCCGTCCAGCTGACCGACCTGACGAAGGCGTTCTACCTGAACGAAGCGGCGCCGTCGCCGGACGGCCGGGCATACGCCTTCATCGGCTTCACGTACCTGGATCGCTCCCAGCGATTGCTCGTCATACCGAACGGCGGCGGCAAGCCGGTGTCGATCGACACGCCGGTCCGCTGGTTCCAGTGGGTTCCCTAGCCGCGCCGGGACGTCCGGCCGGTTATCGACCGATCGCCCGTGCCGTGGAGGCCTCGGGCTCCCATCCGAATCGCAACTTCCGCACCCATTGTCATCCAAGGAGAACGTCCGCATGAGCAACAACAACGTGACCGTGAAGATCGACTCGCGCGTCTTCTACGGCCTGGTGGCCATCCTGGCCGTGGCGGGCATCTTCGCCATCGGCATGTACCTCGGCGGTGCGATCGGCGGCCCGGCGAAGCAGCAGGCGGCGGACGTCAACTCGCCGCCGCCGGTCGGCGCCGTTGTCGATCCGGTCGTGCCGGGCGCGGTGCCGACCGCCGATCCGCTGGCCGCCGCCGTGAACCCGGCTGCGGCCGGCGCGCAGACCGCCGTCCAGCCGGTGTCCGTCGAGGAAGCCCCGGTCGGCGCCAGCGAGCCGCGCATCTGGATCGACGAGCCGTCGGAGACGGCGTGGACCGTCGACATGGGCACGATCCCCGGCGACAAGGCCACCGAGAAGGACTTCACGATCCGCAACATCGGCACCGCGCTCCTCGTGATCGAAGACGCGTCGGCCAGCTGCGGCTGCACGGCGGCCCACGTCGGCAAGAAGGAGCTCGCGCCGGGCGAGACGTCGCAGGTCCGGGTGAGCTACGACCCGCGCGTGAACTCCGAGCAGGGCAAGTTCGTCCAGAAGCAGGTCCGCATCAAGTCCAACGACCCCAAGACGCCGCTCGTGGAGTTCACGATCCAGGCCGACGTCGCCGCGCAGTAGGCGCGCGTTCGTGTCGATGTGCGGCCGGCCGCCGCTTGTCGGGCGGCGGTCGGCTGCGCCTCGCACGCGCCGGGCGCGCGAGATCGCTATCGTGCCGCGCGTCCGCCCATCCGCCTGATCCATCGTCCGTCCGATCGCCCCCCCCCCGCAGCGGCAAGCCCGCCCTCCGCGCCCTCGAGTCAAAGGATCCCCTCCCATGTCCCAGAATCGTTCCCGATCCCGCGCCGCATACGGCGGCCCGGAGGACGAGAAGGAAGTCGTCGTCACCCTCGACCGCCGCCTTCTCATCGGCGTCGCGGTCGTCGCCGTCTTCGGCGTCGCCCTCGCCGCCGGCATGCTGGCGAACCGCGGCGGCGGTTCGGAGGCCGTGACGTCCGCGACGGGCGGCGTCCCACCCCAGGCAACGACATTGCCGTTGGGCGTCGGCGACGCTGCGGCGCGTGCCCAGGCCGTGGCCCTCGGTCTGCCGACCTCGGTGCAGATCGTCGAGACGATCGTCGAGCAGACCACCCCGGTGGCGGGCGACGTGGCGGGCGCGCCGCAGGCGGTTCAGGATGCGGTCGACCTGTTGGGCGAAGGGAACTCGGTCGACCTGCCGATCGACGAGATCTCGCCCAAGGCGCGCGAGAACGCGGAGAAGTGGACCCCCGACGTCCTCGCCGAGAGCATCGAGGACCCCAATCTGGCCGAGCCGTATCGCCCGTACAAGGTCGAGGATTACACCGAGCCGGTCCCGGGTGGGCCGAAGCTGGCGGTGAAGGACCTGAACAAGCTCTGGAGCTACAACTTCGGCGACGTCGACAAGAACACCAAGGTGTCGCGCGACTTCGTCGTGAAGAACGTCGGCGACGCGGACCTCATCATCAGCCGCGTGTACACCGGCTGCGGCTGCACGACCACGAAGATCGGCGACATCCCGATCGACGGCGCCGGCAACCTGCCCTCGCCGCTCACCCTGAAGCCTTGGCAAGAGATCCCGTTCACCGTCGAGTTCGACGCGCGCCTCTCGCAAGAGGGGCCGGTCTCGCTGGCGAAGTTCATCCAGATCTTCTCGAACGATCCGACGAAGGCCGTGTTCGACGACGCCGCGCCGGAGCTCACACACGAGACCCGCTTCCGGATCGTCGTCCGCCCGTTGCCGGCCGGCCAGCTCGTGACGCCGTCCGACGACGCCAAGAGGGCGACGGCGGAAGCGGCCAAGTAGCCCGGCGCCGGCTCGGCGCAGGGACAGTTCGGCGGGCGCTCGATCGCGCGCGCCCGCTACCGGCAGGCTCGATTGGCAGCGGGATTGCATGCGCCCGACGTGAACGGGCGGGAGGTCCAGATGGCACGTACGAACGAAACGACAGCCGCGGCCGGCGCGCGCCGGCCGCGACTTGGCATGATCCTCGCCTGGACCGCCCTCGTCGCGGCCGCGCTGGCCGGCGGCATCGGCGTGAGCTACTGGCGGGCGAACGGCGGCGCACTCGGAGGCCCCGTTCCGGCCGCGGGCGACGTGGTGGCCGAAGTGAACGGCGTGCCGCTGACGACGCGCGATGTCGACATCGAGTTCGCCGTCCAGAAGGACCTGCAGCTCAAGCTCACCGGCAAGGTGCTGGACGCGTCGCCCGCCGCCGAGGCCGGATTCCGGCGCGACCTGACCGACCGGCTGATCGACCGCTGGCTCGTCGTCGACGCGGCCACGAAAGCCAACATCGTGGTCGACGACGCGGCGGTCGGTGCGATCGTCGTGACGGCCGATCAGCGCTTTGGCCTCCCGGCGGGCACGGTGCGCCAGGCGATCCTCGGCAGCCCGTTCGGTTTGACCGAGGCCGACCTGAACCGCTGGGCGCGCCAGCAGGCGCTCGTCGAACGTTATCTGGCCGGCCCCGAGGCACAGAATGCGCTCCAGCAGTGGACCGCCGAGCACGGCCCGGCGCAGGACCCGGTCGATCCGGTGGCGCAGTCCCTCATCGCCACGGCCGACGTCAAGCTGCACATCGACGGTCGGATCATCGCCCCGGTGCGCGAAGGGCAGCCGGCGCCGGAGTTCGAGCTGCCCGGGCCGGACGGCACGCTCCACAAGCTGTCCGACTTCAAGGGCCAGGCGGTCATGCTGAACTTCTGGGCCACGTGGTGCGCCCCGTGCCGCGCCGAGATCCCGCTGTTCGTGAACGCGTATGAGAAGAACAAGGCCGACCTCGTCGTCCTCGGCGTGAACTCGCAGGAGACGCCCGAGCTCGTGACGCCGTTCATGCAGAGCTTCAAGATCAGCTACCCGATGGTCATCGACGGCGTCGGCACGACGTCGTCCATCTACCGCGTCAAAGCGCTGCCGACGACGTTCTTCGTGGACGCGAACGGCATCGTCGTGAAGGCGGTCCGCGGCACGATCCACAATCGGCCCGAGCTGAACGAGTACCTCGATCAGATCCTCGACACGCCGATCAGCGCCGCCCGAACGCTTGGCGACCGCCTTGCGCTGGCGCCCCGCCGCTGAGCCGGCTGGAACGCTGAGCCCTTGGCCATCGTCCGCCGCGCCGCCGAGGCCGGCGTCGTCCTGACCGCACTCTGCGTGGCGATCGGCGCCGGCTGGTGGTTGACGTCCCGCGCGCATCCGGACGACCGGCAGACGGTACCGCTTCCCACGCCGCTGCCCCATTCGTTCCGGTACTTCAGTCCCGTGCCGACGCCGGCCCCGACGCGCGTCGGCCTGAGCCGCCGTTTCACGCCGGCCGGACTCGAAGGCGGCCTGCCCCACGAGGTCCTGGCCGCGCTGCCCGACCCGAACACCACCGACCCACGCTTTGCGATCGTCGCGCTCGACGCCGTAACGGACAGCGTCGGCGGCCCGCGGCTGGCGCTGGCCGGCGGCGCCGCGAACGGAACGATCGACCTCGGCGAGGTCGTTGCCGGCCGGCTGGTCACCGTCCCGCTCGTCCTCGCCAATGCCGGTGACGCGCCGCTCCACCTCGCCCAGATCCACACGCCGTCCGCGGCCGTGGCGCTCGATGTTCCCGGTTCTCCCCAGGATGCCGCCGGTCGGCTGCGCGGCGGCGTCGCGATCCCGGCCGGCGACCAGCAGGCCGTGACGCTCCGCTTCGACCCGGACTTGGTGCGCGCGCCCGGCGAGACCGGTCCGGTGGACATCGGAGCGCAGGCGCTCTACGTCCAGCTCTTCAGCGACGACCGTTCCGCCCCGCGCTTGGACGACGGCGATGCGGGCAGCGGCGAGCGCCGGCTGCGCGTCGTATTCGTCCTCCGGTCGCCCGACGCCCCCGGCCGCCCCGTCGGCGACGCGGAACAGCCGATTCCGCCCGGCGTCCCGCGCATCTGGCTCGACGAGGGCGCGCGCTGGGGACGCGGAGGTCGGGTCGTCGACCTCGGTCCGATCGACGGCGCTGCGCCCGGCACCGCGTCCGCAACGATCCGCAACCTCGGCGCCGTACCGCTCACAGTGGCCGTGGAGGGACCGGCGGCCGGCACGGCCACCCTCGAGGGCGGCGTGGTCCCGCCCGGCGGATCGATGCGCCTCACCGTCGTGCTCCCGCCGGCGCCCGAGGACGATGCGCTGGCCGCGCACGGCGCCTACCGCCACAGCGTCACCCTGGTCACGAACGATCCGCTCGTGCCGTCGCTGGACGTCGCGTTCATCGGACGTACGGCCCGGCTGGTGTCGCCGGGCGGACCGTGATGTCCATGGCACGCCGCCCATGGTTCCGATCCCGTGACGAAGCGGTGCCGAGCCCATCCCGTCGGACCGCTTCCCGTCCCGGTGCCGTCGCGTGCCGTCGCGGATGGACCCCGCGTGCCATTGACCGCCCTTTGGCCGGTGCCTACACTGTGCTCGACTGAGCAGTGCCTTTCGTCACGGTGCCGGCCTGTTCGGTGCCGACCTGTCAGATGCCGACCTGTCCCCAGCCGGTCCGACCCGCGCCGACGGCGCGACCATCAGGCTTCGACCGCGCGGCCGAGCCTGTGAGCATGCAGCGGAGGAACGAGCGATGCGCTTGCGCTATGTCCTGGGAGCCGGGCTGATCATCGGCGCGGTGGCCGTGATCAGCATCGTCACCTTCAGCCGACAGGCCGAGGCGTACTACACCGTGGCCGAGCTCTGGGACGCCGTCGCACCCGGATCGCCCGCCGAGGCGCAGCCGTCCGCGCTCGCGGCATCGGCCGGGCAGCGGATGCGGGTGCGCGGCTACGTGGACGCCGCCTCCGTGCGGCGCGCTGACAACGGGCTGCAGCTGGCGTTCGTCCTCACGGACGAGGATCGCAACCTCGGCGTGACCTACCGCGGTCTCGTGCCGGACACGTTCGACCGGGCGGAGTCGGTGACCGTCGGCGGCACGCTCGGCGCGGACGGCGCGTTCGTGGCCGACGAGCTGTTCGTCCAGTGCCCGTCCAAGTACGAGGCGGTGCCGCCGGGCGCGACGGCGCCGGCCGGCGACGCGGACGGACGGTCGGATGGCTGAGCTCGGCTACGGCAGCGTCGCGGCCGCGTTCGGGGCCGCCGTCTACGCGGCGGTTGCATCGGCCGTCGGTGCTTGGCGCGGCGCGCCGGGGCTCGTCCAGAGCGGCCGGCGGGCGCTCTGGCTGTCGGCCGTCCTCGGCACGGCGGCCGTCGCCGTCCTCGAGATCAGTCTGTACCGCCACGACTTCAGCATCGCCTATGTCTGGAAGACGTCGAGCCTCACGACGCCCGGCCTCTACCTGATGACGGCACTGTGGGGCGGCCAGGAAGGCTCGCTCCTGTTCTGGAGTTGGCTGCTCGGCGTGTTCCTGTCCATCGCCCTCGCGCGGCCGTGGCGCGCCGACGTCGGCCTGCTGCCGTGGTTTGCGGCTGTCGGCGCCTCCATCATGTCCTTCTTCCTCGGCCTCGTCGTGTTCCAGGCGAACCCGTTCGCACGGCTCGACGTCCTCCCGGCCGACGGCAACGGGCTGAACGCGCTCCTGCAGCACCCGGGCATGGCCTTCCACCCGCCGATGCTCTACCTCGGCTTTACCGGGCTCGCCGTCCCATACGCGTTCGCCGTGGCGGCACTGATCACGCGCCGCCTCGATGCGTCTTGGCTGTCCGCCTCGCGGCGCTGGCTGCTCGTCGCCTGGCTGTGCCTGACGATCGGTCTGGCGCTCGGCGGCCGATGGGCATACGACGTCCTGGGCTGGGGCGGCTACTGGGGCTGGGACCCGGTCGAAAACGCTGCCCTCATGCCGTGGCTGGCGGCGACCGCGTTCCTGCACTCGATCATGGCCGAGGAACGACGCGGCCTGTTCCGCACCTGGAACGTCGCCCTCGTCCTGCTGACGTTCTGCCTCTCCCTGATCGGCACGTTCCTCACCCGCGCCGGCCTCGTCGCCAGCGTTCACGCCTTCGCGCAGAGCGATATCGGCGACTCCTTCCTGGCGTTCACGATCGTCGTCGTCGCCGGCAGCCTGGCGCTTCTCCTGTGGCGGCTGCCGCTCCTGCGCGCAACGGTCCGCGTCGAGTCCGTCGTCAGCCGCGAGGCGGCGTTCCTAGGCAACAATCTCCTGTTCATGGGCGCCCTCTTCGCGGTCTTCTGGGGGACGACGTTCCCGATCATCAGCGAGTGGGTCACCGGCCAGAAGGTGACGATCGGCCCGGCCTACTTCAATCGTCTCGTCCTGCCGATCCTCGGTGCCGCCGTGCTGCTCATGGGCATCGGCCCGCTCGTCGCGTGGCGGCGCGCGGATGCGCGGAGCGTTGGACGCCTTCTCGCCCGGCCCGCCTTCCTGTCTCTCGCCCTCGTCGCGGCGCTCGTCGCCGGCGGCGTGCGGCAGCCGACGGCGCTGGCGGGCTTTGCGGTGTCGGCGTTCGCCGGCGCGGCGACACTTCTGGAGATCGCGCGCGGCGTTCGGGCGCGCCGGCGCCTGGGCGAGAACGTCGGCACCGCGTTCGTCCGCCTCGTCGCCCGCAACCGCCGGCGCTACGGCGGCTACATCGTCCATCTGGGCGTCGTCGTCCTGGCGGTCGGGATCACGGGCAACGCCTACAAGACCGAGGCGGAGGGCGCGCTGCGCGAGGGTGATGTCCTCACGAGCGGCGCGTATGCACTGCGCTTCGACGGCTTCGAGCAGGCGAGCGAGCCGGATCGTCAGATCGACCGCGCCCGGTTCACCGTCCTGCAGGGTGACCGATCCGTCGGCACCGTCGCCCCCAGCCGGCAGCTCTTCCGCAACCGCGAGGAGCAGCCGATGACGATCCCGTCCGTCCTCCACCGCCCGCTGGGTGACGTCTACGCGCTCCTTGGCGGCTTCGATCCGGAGGCCGGCGTCGTCACGGTCAAGGTCCATGTCAACCCGCTCGTCGGCTGCGTCTGGCTCGGCCTGCTCGTGCTGGCCCTGGGCACGATGCTGGCCGCCTGGCCCGACGGGCGCGAGCAGCGCGTCCTGGACGCCGAGCTGGCCCGCCTGTTGGCCGGCCGATCCTCGCCCCGGCCGACCGCGGCGTGAGGCGATCCGGCGGCGGGACGACCGGGCGGCCGTGGCCGCGCGGGGCAGCCGGCGCGGTGCGCGTCGTCGCGCTGGCGACCGCGGTCGCGGTGTCGGGTGCCGTCGGCGAGGCGCGCGTCCGCGCGCAAGCGCCGCTCCCCGGATCGGCGCCGATCGGCGCGACCATGGGCGCGACCCCGGGCGCGACCCCGGGCGCGACGACCACGGGCGCGACGATCGGGGCGGCGCCGGTTGATCCCGCCGCGGCATCCTCGACCCCCGTCGACGAAGCCGAGGTGCTCGCCGTGGCACGCGGGCTGAACTGCCCGATCTGCCAGGGACGCAACCTCGTCGAGTGCCCGCTGCCCGTATGCGCCGAGATGCGCGACGAGATCCGCGCCCGTCTCGCGGCCGGGGCGGACCGTGCCGCGATCATCCAGCACTTCGTCGACTACTACGGCCCGGCGGTCCGCAATACGCCGCCGATGTCGGGGCTGCTCGGGCTGGCATGGTGGGTGCCGCTGGGGCTTCTCGTCGGCGGTGCCTGGCTCGTGGCGCGGATCGTACGGCCGGGTGCCGGGCCGGGCGTGGCCATGGCCACGGGCCAAGGCGACATCGAGTCACCCTATGCGGCGGCGCTCGAGCGGATGGTGGCGGATCGGGAAAGAGGAGAGACGCCGTGACGGTGCCGGGCGGATCGGAACCGGAGGGCGCCCCGGCCGCCGGCGGCGGTCGACGCGCCGCGTGGGCCATCGCGCTCATCGGCGGGCTCACCGTGCTGCTGTTCGTCGCGTTCGCGTCGGCGGTGCGCCGGCCGGAGCTGGGTCCCGAGGTCGGCCGGCCGGCGCCCGACTTCACGCTGCTCACGTTCGACGGCGGCACATTGGCGCTGGACGAACTGCGCGGCCAGGTCGTCGTTCTGAACTTCTGGGCATCGTGGTGCGTGCCGTGCGCCGACGAGGCCGACGAGCTCGAAGCGCTGTGGCGGCGGTTCAAGGATCGGGGCGTGATGTTCATCGGCGTGGACTACGTCGACACCGAAGGCCCGGCGCGACGCTACCTGGCCACACACGGCGTGACCTATCCCAACGGTCCGGACCTCGGCGGACGGATCTCCGACCGCTACAAGGTCACGGGCGTGCCGGAGACGTTCGTCGTCGACCCCGACGGACGGCTCGTCTCGCTGGCGGCGCCCGGCACGGAGCCCGTGGATCGGCTGAAGGCGCCACTGACCGCTGCCGCGGCGTTCACGCCGTCCGACCTTGCTGCGCTGATCGAGCGTCTCATCCGGCCGGCGACGGGCTACGACAGCCATTCCCGCCGATCGCAACAGCGGGTAGTCCGTTGAGCGCGGCCTGGCTCATCGCCGCGCTGGCCCTCGCCGCCCTCGCCGTCGGCCTCGCCTGGGTGGCCATGCCGCTGTGGTACGGCGCGCCCGCCGCCACGGCCGACGACCCGCGCGTCGTCGGCCTTCTCGTCGAACGCGAGGCCGTCCTCGCCGGACTGCGCGACCTCGACGACGACAGGAACGACGGTCGGATCGACGCCGACGACCACCGCGCGCAGCGCGACGAGGCGGTCGCGCGCGGCGCCGCGGTGCTGGCGGCCCTGGACGGGCTCGCCGCTCACCATGCGGGCGACGCCGAAGCCGACGCGGCGGCCATCGAAGCCGATGTTCGCCGGCGGCGTGCCCGCTCGGCCGATGCCCCATGATGCCGTCGGCGACGAAGGGACAGCCGCCGACGACGGGCCGACGCCAAGCACTGCGCGTCGTCGCGACGACCTCGGCCTGGCTCGCGTGCGTCGCGCTCGCAGCCGTCGTTGTCCACGGCGATGCGCGGGCCGCGGAGCCGACCGCCGGCGCACCGCGCACAGCGGCAGAAAACGCCGGCGAGCCGACCGTCGTCCGCGCGGCAACGACGCCGACCCCGACGACCGCGGCGCTCGCCGACACCGCGGCCCAGGGCGATGCGGAGCGCGGCATCGTCCTGTACGACGCGCACTGCGCCGGCTGTCATGGCCCGACCGGCCGCGGCGACGGACCGCTCGTCGACCGCCTGCCGGCGCCGCCGCCGAGCCTGGCCGATCGGACGCGCATGCGCGAGAGCGCGGCCGCCGACCTCTGGCGGACGGTGACGACCGGCCGGCTCGATCGCGGCATGCCGCCGTTCAGCCGCCTGCTCTCGGACACCGAACGCTGGGACGTCGTGGCCGCGGTGCGCGCCTTCGGCGACCAGCACCCGCTTCTCCTCGCCGCGGCGGACGCCGGCTGGACGGACGGCTGCGCCGGCTGCCACGGGGCCGCGGATGTCTACGCCGGTGCGCTCGCCGCCGCGCCGCCCGTCCCGGATGCCGACGCACCGCCCGGTGCCGACGGCCTTGCCGTCCGATCGCCCGCGGCGATGCGCGCTGCGTTCGACGGCGCGGACGCCCACGCGGCGGCGTCGCTCGACAACCGGTCCATCGAGGCCGCACTGGCCGGCCTGCGCCGCCGGGGTAGCCGTCCGCTCACGCTGCCGGGTGCATCGTCCGGTGGCCGGATCGAAGGCCGCATCGTCCTGCCCGGCGGCCTGGCGCCGGAGGCGGCGCGCGGGACGACGGTGACGCTGCACGCGGAGGCGCTCGGCCTCGGCATCGACCTCGGCGCCGTGCCGCTCGCAGCCGACGGCGTGTTTGCCGTCGACGGCCTCGTCGTGGGCGATGGGATCGCCTACGAACCCGAGGCCTGGTTCGACGGCGTCCGGTATCGCCCGACCTCGGCCGTCACGCTGACGGCGCGCACGCCCAGCCGCGCCGACATCGTCGTGGCGGTCTTCCCGGCGGACCCGGTCGCGCCCGTTCGGATCGCCGCGCTGTCGGGGTTGGCCAAGGCGGACCCCGAGCGCGGCGAGGTGGCGGTCTTCGAGGTCTGGCAGATCGCCAACGAGGGTCAGCGCACCCGCGTCTCGGCCGACGGTGCACCGACGTTCCTGCTGCCGCTGCCGGTCGGCGCGCGCGACGTCGTGCTCGAGGACCGCACCGGGCGCGAGGACGTGGCGTCGCGTGCGGACGCCAGCCGGGAGGGCTACATCGCCAGCCGGCTGCCCGTCCCACCGGGCGGACGTGAGATCGTGGCCAGCTACGGCATGCCGTACCGCGGCACGACGGCCACGCTGGACCGCGCGATGCCCGACGGCGCCGCACAGCTCGGCTGGGTCGTGGCCGACGCGGGCGCGCAGGCCGAGAGCGCGCAACTGTCCGGACCGACGGCCGACCGTTTCGGTGATCAGCCCGTCCAACGCTATGTCGGCGGCCCGCTGGCCGCCGGCGAGCACTGGACCGTCCGAATCACGGGCCTTCCGCCGGCCGCGGAGGCGCCGGCGTCGCCGCAGGACGTACTGGGTCCGGCGCCGAAGGCGCTCGTACAGCAGGTGCACGTACGCACCGCGGCCGTTGCGCTTGCGGCCATCGCCGTGCTCGCGGCGCTGCTGGCCGGCGTCACCGCCCGTCGCGCGCGCCGCGCCCGTTTGCCGAGCCGGCGCACGTCGCGGGCATACGACGGCGTCATCGCGGCGATCGCCCGGCTGGATGCGGCGTCCGAGCGCGGCGAGATCGCCCCGAACACCCACCGGCGGCGCCGGGCGGCGCTCGTCGCGCGCGCGCTGGCATTGCGGGCGTCCGCGGCGGAGGGAGCTCCGCCGGCGCCGTTGGAAACGGTTCCGGGATCCGATGCGGGCGAGGAGGCTTGACGATGGGCTACGTTGCGGCGGCCTGGCTCGTGGCCGGCATGCTGATCGGCGGCTACGCCTGGTCGATCCGGCGACGGCGGCGCACCGTCGCCGCCGTCGCGGCGGACGATGCGGCGGACGATGCGGCGGACCATGCGGCGGACCATGCGGCCGTCGCGGCGGAACGTGCGGCCGCCGACGCTGACATGGGGACCGAGGGCGGCGGCAGCGCTACAGGCGCGGCAGGCGGTCCGGGCACGACATGACGCGCGGGGAGGCGTTCGGATCCGGGGGCGGAGCGTGGATCGGCCGGCTCGCCGAATGGATCGGTCGCCACTGGCTCCGCGTCTGGCTGATCGGCATCGGGGCGTACGTTGTCGGCGCAGTTGCCGCGCCGGCACTGGCATGGTTGGGCGCCGAACGGATGTCGTCGGTCCTGTACGTGCTCTATCGCCCGATGTGCCACCAACTGCCCCACCACAGCTGGTTCCTGTTCGGGCCGCATGCGCACTACGACTGGCCGGCACTGCAGCCGTTCACCACGGCGCCGCTCGGCCGGCCGCTCTTGTCGTTCCATCAGCCGGTGCGCGACCCGGCTGTCGGCTACCAGGTGGCGGTCTGCGTGCGGGACGTCGCAACGTTCAGCGCGCTGTTCGCGGCTAGCGTCGGGATCGCCGTGGCACGCCGCGGCGTCGGGCGGCTGCGCCCGTTGCCCGGTGCGCTATATGCGCTGGCGCTCGTGCCGATCGGGCTGGACGGCCTGACGCAACTCGTCGGCTGGCGCGAATCGACGCCGCTCCTGCGCACCCTGACCGGCGCCCTGTTCGGTGCGGCGACGGCAGCGTTCGTGTTGCCGCTGCTCGACGCCGCACTGAACGAGGTCCGGCCGGTCGATCCAACCCACCATGGGGCCGGCCGGACCGACGACAGCTCGGCCGACACGGAGGCGTCGGCGAGCGTGAGCAACCGTCAGCGCGAGTAGTACTCGACGATCAGGTTCTCTTCGATCTGCGCGTCGATGTCCCGTCGGTCCGGCATGTCGAGCACGCGGACCTCGAAGTCGTCTCGGCTCAGCCAGGCCGGGCACATGACGACCGGCGAGTCGACGGACCACTGAACGTCCGTCATCTTGCGGGCCTTCATGTCCATCCCGATCGTCATGCCGGGCTCGACGACGAACGACGCGATGTCCACCTTGCGCCCGTTGACGAGAACGTGGCCGTGGCCGATGAGCTGGCGCGCCATCGCCCGCGTGCGGGCGAGCCCGGCGCGGTAGAGCGTGCTGTCGAGGCGTCGTTCCAGCAGCTTGAGCAGCGCGACGCCCGTCATTTCGGGCTCGTGGCGCGCGATCTCGAAGACGCGCCTGAACTGACGCTCGCGCACGCCGTAGATGCGCTTCACCTTCTGCTTCTCGCGCAGCTGGCGTTGGAAGTCCGACGGCCGCCCGCGGCGCGGCTTCCGTCCGTGATCTCCCGGGATCTGTTCGAGGCGCCGCGCCAGAGATGCCCCGCCGTTGCCGAACAGGTCCATCCCTTCGCGCCGCGAGAGCTTGTTCCGCGGACCGGTATAGCGACCCATGGTGGTGACGAACTCCTCAATATCCGCATCCGCACGCCCCACCGGCGCGCAGCATCGTCGGGCCCTTCAGAAAGGCAACAATCGCGCGATTCTATGCTCGCTGCCGCCTGGGCGCAAGTTGCAGGGGTACATTTGCCGCGGATCGCGCGGTTGCGCGGGTTGTGACGATTTCGGATCGGCCGGCCATGGAACGGATGGGTTCGCCCAACGGCCCTCCGTCCGCCGACCGCCTATGCGCTGGTCGCCAGCCCTGCCGGGAGACCGCCCATGCCGCTCACCCGCCGCCGATTCCTCGCCACGAGCGCCGCCGGCGCCGCGCTCGCCGCCGCCGATCCGCCTGCCGCGGCGCCACTGCGTGCCTGGGCCGCCGGGTGCGGTCAGATCACGGATCCGTCGCCCGAAGACCACTTGCTCAGCCGCGCCACGTTCGGCGCCACGGCAGCCGAGCGCGCCCGGGTCGGCACGATCGGGCCGGCAGCGTGGATCGACGAGCAGTTGGCGCCGGAGCGGATCGATGACCACGACTGCGACGACGCGCTGGCGGCGCTGCCGACGCTGGCCCTGTCGCCCGCCGCGCTGAAGGCGCACAAGGACGCGACCCACCCCGTGTCCAGCGAGCTGACCGCGGCCACGCTCTACCGGGCCGTCGCCAGCCGCCGCCAGTTGTACGAGGTCATGGTCGATCATTGGTCGAACCAGCTGAATGTGTTCATGCCGGAAGAGTTCATCGTCCGCTACAAGACGGTCGACGACCGTGAAGTTGTCCGCAAGCACGCGCTCGGCTCGTTCCGCGCCCTGGTTCATGCCAGCGCCAAGAGCCCGGTCATGATGCGCTATCTGAACACGGCGACGAACACGAAGAACGGCCCCAACGAGAACTACGCCCGCGAGTTGATGGAACTCCACACGCTCGGCGTCGGCGGCGGCTACACCGAGAACGACGTCAAGGCCGTCGCCAAGTGCTTCACGGGCTGGAACTGGAATGCCGATGTCGTCTTCGAGTTCCGCCCCGCCGACCACGCGCCAGGCGACAAGGTCGTCCTGGGCACGCGGATCCCATCGGGCGGCGCCGACGAGGGGGAGGCCGTCATCGATCTCCTCGTCGACCAGCCGTCGTGCGCGCGGCACGTGGCCCGCCGGCTCGTCCGCCGCTTCGTGTCGGACATCCCGGACGAGGATCTCGTCGCCCATGTGGCCGGCGCGTTCGGACGGGACGGCGACATCCGGGCGATGCTCCGGACGTTGTTCAACGCCCCGGCCTTCTGGAGGGCGACACGCGCCGCGGACGGCGGTCCGGCCAAGATCCGCCGCCCGTTCGAGCACTGGGTTGCCTGCCAGCGCGCCCTGGAGGTCGATCCGGGCGCGCTGATCGCCGAGCTGCCGCCCGACTTCTACGAGGGCGGCGACAGCGTGAAGTACGAGGGCCGGGCGGAGGCATACCTGCAGCAGATGGACCAGATGCCGTTCCGCTGGCGCGCCCCCGACGGCTACCCGGACGCCGGGCGGCCGTGGAGCGGGATGCACGTCATCGTCGGCCGCTGGAACTACGCGCAGGCGTTGTGCGCCGGCCAGCTGCGCAACCTGCCCCCCTACCTGTACGAGCAGACCGTCATCCGTGTCGCCGACCGCACGGCGACCAACGTCGTCGACGACTGGGCGACGCGCATCCTGCCGCGCCCGTTGCTCGCCGAGGACCGCGCCCGCCTCGTCGACTTCCTCGGCGACGGCCGCACCGACGCCCTGGACGAGGCGACGCTCCGCGCCCGCCTGCCGATGACGGTGGCCGCCCTGCTCGACAGCCCGTACTTCAGCTGGCGCTAGCGCCGGATCACGCACACGCCGGGGGAATGATCATGAACGAGCGCAGGGACAGGCCCGACATCTCAACCGACCCGAACCGCACCATGGCGTCCGACGGCGCACCGGACGGGAACGGACGCGGCCTCAGCCGTCGCCGGCTCCTGGCCGGCGCCGGCGCGTTCGGCGCCGCGGCGCTGCCGGGCGGCTTCCCGCGCCTGGCGTTCCGCAGCGCCGGCGCGCCGCAGCGGGGCGACATCCTCGTCGTGATCTTCCAACGCGGCGGCATGGACGGCCTGTCGGCCGTCGTGCCGTTCACCGAGCAGGCATATTACGACAAGCGGCCGCGGATCGCCTTCAAGCCGCCCAAGGCGGGCGACGGCAAGACCGTCATCGGCCTGGACGACCGGTTCGGCCTCAACCCGGCGCTGACGGGGCTGAAGCGGATCTGGGACGACGGCCGGCTCGGCGTCGTACACGCCACCGGCGCACCGCACGGTTCGCGCAGTCACTTCGACGCGATGAGCCTGATGGAGCGCGGTGCGCTCGGCGCGCAGAGCCTGACGACGGGCTGGCTCGGACGGCACCTCTCGGCCACCGCTCAACGGAACGCCTCGCCGTTCCGCGCGCTCGGCGTCGGGCCGGTGATGCCGGAGAGTCTGCGCGGCCCGGTGCCGGCGGCCGCGCTGCAGAACATCGCCGACATGCACCTAGGCGGCAACACGGCCGACATCGTGCGCTTCCAGGCGCTGCTCGAACAGCTTTGGTGCGCCGGCGACTGGTTCGCCTCGGATGCCAGGTCCACGTTTCAGGCGCTCGACCTGCTGGCCAAGGCCGACCCGGCCAGCCACGCCCCCGAGAACGGCGCCCAGTACCCGGACGATGAGCTCGGCCAAGGACTGAAGCAGATTGCCCAGCTGATCAAAGCGGACCTCGGCCTCGAGGTCGCGTGCATCGACAACGGCGGCTGGGACACGCACGCGAACCAGATCTGGGGCTGGGATGATCCGACGCGCGGGATGATGTTCAACCTGTTGAACTCGCTCGACAAGGCGCTGCTCGCGTTCTATCAGGACCTCGGACGGCGGTTCGACGATCCCGGCGTGACCGTGCTGACGATGAGCGAGTTCGGCCGGCGGGTGGCGCAGAATGCCGGCAACGGGACGGATCACGGCCACGGCAGCTGCATGTTCGCGATCTCCGGCGGCGTGAAGCGGGCGGTGCACACGGAGTGGCCGGGGCTCGCGCCGGAGGCGCTGGCGGAGGGCGAGGACCTGGCGATCACGATCGACTATCGCGACATCCTTGCCGAGCTCCTGGCCAAGCGCCTCGGCAACCCGCGCGTCTTCGAGGTCTTCCCGAACTACACGCCGACGGACCGCGGTGTGTTCCAGGCTCGGCAGGACGCCGCCCCGGCGATCACGACGCGCCCGTCGCTCTACTTCCCCGCCGCGCTGCGCAACGCCGTGCGCTGACGGCCGCGCCACTGGACAAACGACGCACCACCGGTTACTATTGCGTTACGAACGCGCCTGATCGGATGCTGCGATCACCCCACCCGCTGCGTGCACGGGCGCCGATGTCGTCAGGCGAACGGCCCTGACGGCGCGAGCGGACCGCGCGCCGCGCGGGGCGGCAACAGGGGGTGACGTCATGCTTCGTTCTCGCTCGATTCGGGTCGGTTCGGTGATCCTGGCCGCCGTCGTGTTCGCTTGGGCGCGGCCCTCGTCCAGTCTGGCGCAGCGCACGGCGGGCCCGAACACGCCCTCCGGCGGGGCCGACGCGCAATACGCCGACTGGGTGGCGACGTACGGCCGCTGGTCGCCGGCGCAAGCCGAGCAAGCCGGCTACCTGCCGACGGATGTCTGCGTCACCGCCACCGCCGTCGGCCTGCCGGCCGCCACCGGCGCGATGGGCCGCCACTTCGTCCGCCCGGACTATGTCGAGGACGGGAAAGCCGACGCCGACGCGCCCGAGATCGTGCTGTTCGACGCCAATGATCGCGTCGTCGGGCTCGAGTTCGTCGTCCCGACCGTCGTCGACCCGATCCCGAGCGTCGGCGGCGTCCCGCTCGTCGTCTCGCCGCCCGATCCCGGCATCGACGAGGAGCACCTCAGCCTGCACGTCTACTTCGTCGGCGATCCGGCCGACCGCCACTCCACCTTCAACCCCGCGGTCGATTGCGGCGCAGGTGCGGGCGATGACGTCGACGGCGCCGCGGCCGACGATTCCAGCGCCGCCCAGCCCAAGCTCAAGCCCGCGCTCGAGTTGCCGGCCGCCATGCCGGCGGCATCCGATCCCGATGCCGCCACCGCGACCGAAGCGGTCACGGAAACGTCGACGACGAGCGCGATGACCGAGACCGTGGCCGCCGCGCCCATGCCGGGCGCGATGGTCGGCGGCGGCGCCGAACCGTACGCTGCACCGCCCGCTGGCGCGCAGCCTGCGGCGCCGGCCGGTGAGCCTTCACACGATGCGCCATCCGTCGCCCCATCCGTCGCCCCCTCCGCCTCACCGGTCGAGGCCGACATGTCGACGATGCCGGTCGCCGGCGCCGGCGACCTGTTGCCGGGTGGCGACGCGGCGCTGTTCGGCGGCTTGGCCGGATTGCTCGTCCTCCTCGCGGCGGCCGGTTGGTGGACGGCGATGCGGCGGGCCTAGAGAGCCGGTCAAGTAATGTCCGACGGAGAACCCAGACCCCTATCCGTCAGCGCCTACGGCGCTGCCACCTTTCCCCAGCTGTCGCTGGAGAAAGGATGCGACCTTATCCGTGGCTAAGATGGGACCTCGGCGACAATTCGTAGGTCCTCTCCAGCGTCAGCTGGGGAGGACAGGCGCGCGACAGCGCGCCGGGAGGGGTTTCGCAGAGGCACAGTAGCCTCGGGGATTACGGATTACTTGACCGGCTCTCTGGTAGCCCGTCACGTGACGATCTGCGGATGACGGCGAGGCGCAATCCACCCTCAGCTGAAGCTGGCCGGCTGCAGGCGTCCCTGGCGGGCCGCCATGGTGCCCGCCTTCGCGGGCACCCAGAAGTCCGAAGCGCCCGCGAAGGCGGGCGCAATGGCCGAAGGCCACCAGCCGGCC